>Ga0208373_1001398_pt1 | contig 32712 bp, 38 predicted proteins | sample RifOxyC2_FD_184036 | JGI IMG/M metagenome (GOLD analysis project Ga0208373, IMG submission 184036) | Soil microbial communities from Rifle, Colorado - Rifle Oxygen_injection C2 (SPAdes) | ecosystem: Environmental > Terrestrial > Deep subsurface > Rock core/Sediment | place: Rifle, Colorado... | reverse complement strand
TTATGTATATCAATACAGTAACTATCAAGTAGAATACAGAACAGTTGAAAGAAGCAGTATCTTAAATACGATAACTTTTGGTCACGATAGTCATGGTTTAAAAGTTGGGCTTAACTATAAGTTTTAAGAGTTCAAATAGACCATAGCCTACTTTTTTGCAGCCCTTGGGTATAATTCCATCATGAAAATATATGATGTTTTAATACTCGGTGCAGGTGCAAGCGGCTTGATGTGCGCTTCAAATTTGGATAAGAAACTAAGCGTTGCACTCTTAGATATTAATGGTAAAATCGCCCAAAAATTAAAAATTTCAGGCGGCTCGAAGTGCAATATCACAAATGTAGAAGTAAGTCAAAACAACTATGACGGTGATAGCGAATTTATATCCGCCGTTTTAGACAACTTCTCTAAAGAAAATCTTTTAAACTACTTATATATAAATGGGGTAGAGCCTGTTATCCGTAAAAATCGTTACTACTTTTGCAAAGACTCTTCTGATGAGATTATAAATATCTTTAGAAAAAATATCTCTCATGTAGAGATGTTTTTAAACAGAGATATTGTAGAGGTTAAAAAAAGTGATGATTTTTTTGAAGTAAAAACTCTAAAAGAGGTTTTAAGGGCAGAGAGAGTCGTGGTCGCAACAGGCGGAAAAAGCTATAAAGAGTTGGGTGCAAGCGATATCGGACTTGTCATTGCAAAGAGTTTTGGCATAAAAGTAAAAGAGTTTACCCCCGCGCTTGTTGGACTTACCGTTCAAAAAGAGCAGTTTTGGATGAAAGAGTTAAGCGGACTTAGCTGCCTTGTAACTGTAAAAGTAGATGATAAAATCTTAAAAGAGGAGCTTCTTTTTGCCCACAAAGGCATAAGTGGTCCTGCGATTTTATCAGCATCGCTCTACTGGCAAAAGGGAAATATTGCGATAGATTTTCTACCTGAGTGCAATATTTTAGAACTCATAAAAGATAGCAAAAAACTTTTAAGTTCCGTAATTTCACTTCCAAAAAGATTATCAAAAGCTATTTTAGAAGCACTACATGTAGAAGATGTTGAGTGCAAAAAAGTTACAAATGAGATAAAAGAGAAGTTAGCGCGTATTCACGATTATGAGTTCTCACCTGCCGGAAATTTTGGTTTTTCTAAAGCTGAGGTTTGTAGAGGCGGAGTTTTAACTGATGAGCTAAATCCATATACATTAGAATCTTTAGATGTGAAAGATTTATACTTTATAGGCGAAGTCGTTGATGTAACGGGTGAACTCGGCGGATATAATTTTCAGTGGGCTTTTAGCAGCGGATATATATGTGCCAAATCTATAAACGAGTGGTGCTCACAACTGGACTCGAACCAGTGACTTTTACCTTGTCGAGGTAACACTCTACCAACTGAGTTATGCGAGCAAGGATGGAATTTTAGCAAAAAATGCTTAAAGTAATTTTTTTCCATTTATTGTTTTAAAAAAGTTACTAAAAATCTTTATTTGTAAGGGATATTTACTTTTAATTTATGTTTATAAAGTGTATACTTTCATCCATTATTTTAAAAAGTACCATAAGGCAAGTTATGAACTTAAGAGAGTTAGAAGATATAGGTTTAAAGAACATTGGTAAGGTTCATCACAACCTTAGCTATGGTGAGTTGATTGAACACGAGTTAGAAAAAAGGGAGTGTGCTCTTACAAAAAAAGGGGCTACTGCCGTGGATACCGGTATATTTACTGGTCGAAGTCCAAAAGATAAATATTTTGTAGATCGCGATCCGTCAAACAAATATATTGCATGGGGCGATGTAAATCGAAAAATCAGTGAAGAAATTTTTAATGAACTTTTGGATGTTTCAAGAGAGCAACTCTCAGGCAAAGACTTGTATGTAACAGATGTTTACAGCGGTGCTAGTGAAACTTCAAAAAAATCTATCCGTTTTATTACCGAAATAGCGTGGCAAGCGCATTTTGTAAAAAATATGTTTATTCGCCCTGCAGAATCGGAACTGGAGAGTTTTAAACCGCAGTTTACCGTTTTAAATGCTTGTAAAGCCGTAAATGAAAAATGGAAAGAGCATGGGCTAAACTCTGAAGTTTTCGTACTTTTTGATATTGAAAATAATTTAGCGATTATCGGCGGTACATGGTACGGCGGTGAGTTGAAAAAAGGGATTTTTTCAATGATGAACTATTGGTTGCCGCTTGAGGGCAAACTTTCTATGCACTGTTCTGCAAACGTCGGCAAAGAAGGTGATACCGCACTTTTCTTTGGGCTTAGCGGAACAGGAAAAACAACTCTCTCAACAGATCCGCATAGAAGACTTATCGGTGATGATGAACATGGCTGGGATGATGATGGAGTATTTAACTTTGAAGGCGGATGTTACGCCAAGGTTATCAACCTTGACAGCGAGAGCGAACCGGAGATATACGGTGCTATAAAAGATAATGCTCTTCTTGAAAATGTCGTGTTATACGGCGACGGCGAAGTAGATTACAAAGATGGAAGCAAGACTGAAAACACCCGCGTCTCCTACCCAATAGAGCATATACAAAATCATGAACCTTCTCTTAGTGCTGGTCACCCTGAAAATATAATCTTTTTAACAGCGGACGCTTTCGGTGTTCTTCCTCCTGTATCTAAACTTACTCGTGAACAAGCAATGTACTACTTCTTAAGCGGTTATACTGCAAAAGTTGCTGGAACTGAGAGAGGGATAACTGAGCCGGTTGCAACATTTAGTTCTTGCTTTGGAGAGGCGTTTTTACCTCTTCATCCTACTGTTTATGCAAAACTTCTTGGCGAAAAAATTGATAAGTACGGTGTAAACGTCTATCTTGTAAATACTGGCTGGACAGGCGGAAAATATGGTGTTGGAAAGAGAATGAGTATCAAAGATACTCGTGCTTGCATAAACGCTATATTGGATGGAAGTATTAATAAAAGCGAGTTTGATACTACAAGAACGTTTAGACTACAAGTTCCAAAAACATTGGGTGACATAAATCCTGATATTTTAAATCCTCGCAACGCTTGGAGCGATAAAGACGCATTTGATAAAACAAGAGATACGTTAGCTGAGATGTTTATAAAAAACTTTAAAAAATATCAAGAAGAAGATAGCGAGTTTGACTACTCTGCTGCAGGACCAAAAGTAGGGAGTTAATCTCTCTACTTCTTTCGTTTTGTGGCGTGAGTCATGTAGAGCCATAAAGTTCCACCAAATACCACTAAAATGATAGGTGCAATCCAGGGCTTTTGGCTGATGGATTCTGCCATCTTTACTAAAAAACCTCCAGAGTAGAAGCTTCCAAATCCAAAAAACAAAGCCCAGACAGCGGCTCCCAGCACATTGAAAAATGCAAACTTTTTAAAATCATACTTTGTTAGTCCAATTGTAATGGGAATGATAGTTTTTATGCCGTAGATAAATTTTTGAACAACTATAATCCAAGAATCATTTTTTTTAAGCAAAATATGTGCAAGAGCCAGTTTTCTTCTATGTTTGCGAAGCCCCTCCATCATCATGCTCTTTTGGTATCTTGCCATGTAAAAAAGCAAAAAACTTCCCGCAGCATTTGCCACAAAAGCTATAAAAATCGATAATCCCAAATCCATTTTTCCCATATAAGAGAGAACGCCGGCAGCAACTATTGCTACAAATCCGCCGCCGAGCGAGTAGAGAAAGAGTCCTATGTAACCGTAAGTCGCTAAATTGCTAAATGTATCTTCCATATTTTGTCCTATTATTTTATTCAGCCACTAAAGCTTCAGCGTTGGTGAGATTCTAGAGTTTTTTATATTTTACTATTTCATCACGAAGACGAGCCGCTTCTTCAAAGTTGAGCTCGCGAGCCGCCTCTTTCATTTTTAGTGAGAGCTGCGTTATTATCGCTTTTCTCTCTGAAGCCGGAATTTTATCCATTTTTTTATGCTTTTGGTAAATGGCTCCATAATCCTCAACTTTTAAATTTTCATCAAGTTTGCGGATGGTAGTAGTCGGCGTGATATTGTGAGTTTTGTTGTACTTATCTTGCATCTCTCTTCTGGCATTGGTAACGTCAATTGCCCTTTGCATAGAGCCTGTAATCCTGTTTGCATATAAGATTACTCTGCCGTTTGAGTTTCTTGCACCTCTTCCTATTGTCTGAATAAGAGCAGTTTCGCTTCTTAAAAACCCCTCTTTATCTGCATCTAAAATTGCCACAAGACTAACCTCAGGCAAATCCAGTCCTTCACGAAGAAGATTTATCCCGATTAAAACATCAAACTCGCCTTGGCGAAGTGAACGGATAATCTGATTTCTCTGTATAGTGTCTATGTCGGAGTGCATATACTCGACTTTTATGCCCAAATCGGCTAGATATTTTGTAAGTGCTTCCGCCATTTTTTTTGTTAAAACCGTGATAAGAACACGCTCATTTTTTATAACTACTTTTTTTATCTCATCATGTATATCTTCAACTTGATTTGTAGAGGGTTTTATCTCTAAAACAGGGTCTAAAAGCCCTGTAGGACGTATTATCTGCTCCGCTTTTACGGCAGAGAGTTCAAGTTCGTATTTTGATGGCGTAGCGGAAACAAAGAGATAGTGCGGAGCTTTATTTATATATTCGTCTATCATAAGAGGACGATTGTCAAGTGCGCTGGGAAGTCTAAAGCCGTATTCGACCAAAACCTCTTTTCTCGCTCTGTCACCGGCGTACATGCCGCGATATTGAGGAAGTGAAACATGTGACTCATCTACAATGACAAGATAATCTTTATGATGCAGTTCAAAATAGTCCAAAAGCGTATAAGGTGCTTCACCGGTTTTTTTGTTGGTTAAGAGTCTTGAGTAGTTCTCAACTCCTTTGCACATTCCCGTAGTTTGCAGCATTTCCAAATCAAATTCGACTCTCTGCTTAAGACGTTGATACTCAACAAGTTTTCCCTCTTTTTGGAAGTAAGCAAGTCTCTCATCAAGCTCCTCTTCTATGCGTTTTATGGCAACAGACATTTTTTCCTGTGTTACGCTGAATTGTGAAGTTGCATAGATGGTAAATTTTTTGTGATCTTCAAGTCGCTTGTTGTCTATGATATCAAAAGTATAAATCGCTTCTATCTCATCACCGAAAAATTCTATACGGATAGCCTCTTGCTCAAAATAGGGCGGATATACATCGAGAGTTTCGCCGTTTACTCTTATTTGCCCACTGTCAAAGCATGTGTCGTTTCGGCTGTAACCCATCTCAACGAGTCTGTGAAGCAACTTTTTTTGTGCTATGCTATCACCAACTTCTACAACCTGCACCATCTTTTCGTACTCTTGGGGATCTCCAAGACCGTAGTTTGCAGAGACGGAGGCTACTACTATAACATCATCATAGCTAAGAAGATTAGCGGTAGAAGAGAGACGGAGGCGTTCTAGTTCATCGTTTATTGCACTGTCTTTTTCAATAAATAAATCCTGACGTGGAATGTAAGCTTCAGGCTGATAGTAGTCATAGTAAGAGACGAAATACTCTACATGGTTATTTGGAAAAAATTGACGAAATTCGCTGTAAAGCTGAGCAGCCAAAGTTTTGTTGTGAGTCATTATGATGGTCGGCATCTGCACTTTTTCTATAACGCTCGCCATAGTGTATGTTTTGCCGCTTCCCGTAACACCTTCTAAAGCCTGATAGCGGTTGCCTTTGAGAATCGAATCACTTAATGTTTTTATGGCTGTCGGCTGGTCGCCTGCTGGAGAATAATCTGAATAAACTTTAAATTTTGACATTCGAAATTATAGCTGATTTGAGGTTTATATTATTTAGTTTTATTAAATTACTCTTATTCATAGAATTGGAAAACTTATAAAGTTTCTAATTCCCTGTTTGAGAAAGTGCTATTACTATGATATTGATTTGCACTGCAAATAGAGCCATTCAATACGGTTTTAGTTTTTTGAGTATATAATTGTTGGCAGATTGCTATAATTATTTAAAAAAGGGGATTTAATGTTAAAAAAAATCTTAGTTGCCGCATTTGTTGCAGAAGTTTCGTTGTTGGCGCATACCGGTGTCGGTAATATCTCTGGATTTTCAGCCGGTTTTTCTCATCCTGTCGGCGGAGCAGATCACATTTTAGCTATGTTTGCAGTAGGTCTTTGGGCAGCGCAAATGGGCTCTAAAGCACTATGGGCAGTTCCGTTAAGTTTTATCACAATGATGATTGTTGGGGCTGTTTTGGGAGTTCAAGGAGTTAATATTCCTTTTATTGAAAATGGTATTTTGGCATCAGTGTTGGTATTAGGCGCGATGGTTGGTTTTGGTGTAAAAATGCCTGTAGGGTTTAGTTCAGCAATTGTTGGGTTGTTTGCTGTTTTTCACGGAGCGGCACACGGTTTCGAAATGCCTTTAAATGTAGGCGGTGTTGAGTATGCAGCAGGATTTATTTTGGCAACTGCAATGCTTCATGCAGCAGGAATAGCTTTGGGTTCGACAATGCATAAGATTGCTCAGTCAAAAATTTCTCGTATTGCAGGCGGATCTATAGCAGTTGCAGGATTGGCTTTGGCAATATCATAAAACAAAAGTTTTAAGAGTCGTATTGGGATGTGAAACGCCCAATACGATTATAGTTGCTGATTTTAAAATTTAAATATTTTTGGCTTCCAGATTAATTAGTATCTCTTTTGAGGGTTCACTAAAGTAGTATCCTTGAGAATAGGTAATTCCCATACTCTTAACAATATCTGCAATCTCTTTTGAGCTAACAAATTCAGCAATCGTTTCAATGCCCATCTCAGAGGCAAAATTTTGTATATTTTTTACAATTACTCTGGCATTTTTATCATTTGGCAGATTTTTTATAAGTGAGCCGTCAATTTTTAAAAAATCTACATTTAGCTTGATCAAGTGCTCAAAGTTAGAAAAACCGGAGCCAAAATCATCAATGGCAAATTGACATCCTAATTGTTTAAAATCAGATATAAATTCACTGACCAAATCATAATTGTCGACTCCCTCGCTCTCTAAAATTTCAAATATTATTTTATTTCCAATGGAAGAGTTGATGATGCTCTCTCGCAAAAATGAGACCATGTCGGTATTGGTTATATCTTCAGTAGAGAGATTAAGGCTGACTCTGTATTGCAACTCTCTAAAAGTTGCAATCGTTTTTTCAACTATAGTTCTGGTAAGCTGCGGATAAAGACCTGTTTTCTTAGCAATATCAAGAAATTTAAACGGAGGGATGATAGAACCATCAGCCATTACGATACGGGCAAGTGCTTCATATTTTACAATTTTCCCACTTTCATTGCTAACGATTGGCTGGTAAAAAGGAACTAACTGTCCGTATTTGATTGCATCTTTAATGATTTTGTACCATGCAATATTCTCTTCATGCTCTTTATTGCTTCTCATTGATTGGTCAAATTGCTGAAATAAAACTTTATGATCTTTAGCAATTTTAAGTGCAATTTCTGCATTTTCTATTGTCTGCTCAGTAGTATCACTGTATCCTGCGGCAATCGTTATCCATATTTCAATGCCATTATAGGAAAAAGGGTGTTCCGCAAGCATAAGAGATACTTTTTGTATAAATGTTTCTATTGATTGGGATGGATATGATTTTTCAAATAAGATAGCGAATGTATCACTGTGTAGTTTAAAAATATGTCCAAAATCTTCGCTTATTTCTTTGCTGAGATATTTGGCATAAGAGCGAAGAATAAAATCACCCGCATCAAAGCCGTAAACTGTGTTAATATCGCGGAAACGGTTGATATTAATTAGTAAAAGTCGCGGATTTTTACAATCATGTATGCGTTTGAGCAGAAGAATACGGTTGGAGAGTCCTGTTAGCGAATCTGTCGTCAATGCAACCTGCAACTCCTCTTTTTTAATACGTGACACAATGCTGTATCCAAGATCTCCGGCAAGATCTTCAAGCATAGTGATCTCTTCATCTAAAAATCCGAATGGTTTTGAAGAGTAAATTGCAAGAGTCGCAAAAGGTTTTTCATTTGCAGATCCGCGCAACGGAAGACAAATGGATGAGCCGATACCCGAATCTTTTGCTTTATCTCGCCATAGATTGTAGTATTCCATATTAACAGACTGTGTCACAATCGTTTTGTTAGTGAGAGTGCTTTGAGCACTTGGTCCTTTTGAGGTAGGATCATTTGGGTTTAGCGAAAGATTTAGTTGTTTAACATATCCGGTAGAGTCATCGGAATGAGCGACTATTTCTATGCGATCATCAACAATATTACCTATCCATGTAAGGTTGTACCGACCATGTTTACTTAGCAGTTCACAACTCTCATCCATGATTTCTTGAATAGATTTATCGCTTATTAGCAAATGCTCTACAGAATCTATCGTATGAAGAATATTGTTTAGATAATCTTTAATGTAAAGCGCATTTTCAAGAGATCTCTCTTTTTCATCAAGCTTATCATAGCTATCGGAGATGTGGTTATAAATATTAGCCAAATCGCTGATAAAAAACGAGGCTTTTTCTCTTTTTCTATCTAAGGTAAGCATTTCAAATGCATGTAAGGGGAGGATTAGAAATTTATGAATCATAAAAAGTATTATGCTTATTAGAACAACTATGCAAATAGTTGAAATCATAAAACTTGTATAAATTTCTTGTAAAAAAAGGTTAGAAGATACGGCTTTTTGGTTTATGGTAATAAGAAGCGAACCTATCATTTGATTTTCACCATGATAGTACGTAAGCGGCATTAAAAAATAAGTTTCTCCTGAGAGAATATCTGCTGCTATGCTATTTTTGTTAGCTGATTTTGTTGTAAGAAACGTTTTGGAAATTTGCCTTTTGTCGGAAGAAGATAAAATAGTTTCGTTGTTTAGCGATAGTGAAATTGTCTCAACAAAAGAGCGATTTTTAGGCACTTCATTTAAAATAGGATCTATAAGATGTAATAAATCGGCATTTATAATAGGATTAAAAATTTTCTCCATTCCGTTATGTAATGCCAGAATCTCTTTGCTTATGGATTCCGCCAGATGTTCTTTGTACTGATTGTATGCATAAAAAAAGTATCCTCCACTCATAATAATGACAGATAGATAAATCAAAGTAAAAAAAGTTCGTAATTTTATCTGATGCATGAGCATATATTTGTTAGTTCCAATTAAAGTATATTGTTCGGCAATTTTACCATATATAGGATGATTTAATTAAACCTCTTTGTATATTTCTTCTCGAATAAGTACGGCATGTTCATTATTTATCAAAGTAAGTTCTTTGTCGCTAATATTGCACTGCAAAGAGACACTCCTTTGTGCCATCTCTTCTACGTTGCCATCAATGTCAAGAAAGATGACGGAGAGATTCTTAAATCGTTTTAGAGTATTTTCCATCTGCCTCCACCATGCCAAAGCACTTCCTTTTTGGTAGGTGTAGATAATGACTCTCTCAGAGCGTCCGCAAGCTTTTCTAATGCGTTTTTCATCAGGCTGACCAAGATCTATCCACAGCTTAATCTCTCCATTTAAAGCTTTTTGCCATAGATCAGGTTCGTCATCTTGCGAAATCCCTTTTGTAAATTGGAGTGCTTCATCGGCATTAAGGACAAATGCAATCATTCGTACCATTAATCGCAGATCATTTTCCGATGGATGTTTGGCTAAAGTAAAGTTATGCTCCGCATAGTAATTGCGATCCATGTCGGCAATGTTTAGTGAAGCCTTGTAGATGGTTGCTTTTATAGCCATAGTTTTTCCTTTTATTTATCTATATATGAGTTTGGCTAAATTTGTCTTTGTAGCTGCATTTTTTACAAAGCTCTTCAACAGCCTTAAATTCTCTAAAGCCCTCAATCATATCTCTGGCTCTTTTTGAAGCGAGTATGCCCTCAAGCGTAGTTTCATTTAGGTTGCCTAGATCTATAACTCCATCGCCGTCCAAACAGCACGGCACTACTGTTCCGTTTGCGAGTATGCCGATATGTGATTTTAAACCGTAGCATGTTCCATCGCTCTCATGTGTAGAGTTAAGTGATGGCCACTCAAAATAGCTATCAAAATGTAGCAGCACTTTTGAAGCCAAACGGATAGATTTGACTTTGTTTTTGTAAATTTCATTTTCATCAAGCGGAGTGTCAAAATGGGAACTTAATTTATCAAAGAGCATTCTATTGTAATGGGCTTCACTGCATATATCATCAAGATTCCAAAGGCGGAGATTTATAAACGGCTTTGGGTAGTGTTGCATTTTTTTGGAGCAAACGGCTAAAACAGTGTCAATATACTCATCAAATGTCATGTTTAGGCTGTTTTTGTTGTAGCTGTTTAGAGAGATATTTAGCTGTCGGACTGCTTGATGAAACAGTGTTTGGATTTTAGTTTTACCAAGATAATAACCGCTCGTCGTCAGCTCCACTTCAAATCCATACTTTTGGGCAAGATGGAGATACTCTTCTAGGTTAGAAAGCGTTAAAGGGTCTCCCATCACATGAAAGGCAAGAGTTTTTGTATACGGACTAAGTTGCAGCAACACTTTTTCAAAAAACGGCAGTGACATTGTTTTGGATGAATTTACTTTTGGCGGGCAGAAACTGCATGCAAGACCGCAAATATTGGTTACTTCTATATGAACGCGATGAAACTGCATGTAAACTCTGTGGTGTTAGATTATGTATGAAACTTTATCATAAAATTAATTAAAACTTAAAACAATTAGATAACTATAAAACAATAAGAAGGACAAAAGTTAAATCGGATAAAATTTGTCCGATTTAAAAATACTAGAGCGTAATTCGTTCTTACCAAAGGAAACAAAATGAAAAACATCATTTTATTAATCACATTGACACTAGGTGCTCTTCAAGCTGACAACATTGTTCATTACGATACAAAAGAGACAAAAACTCCGATTAGTAAGCCAAACCACCCTTGTACTGACCTTTACTAATCGGTTTCGTGTAATTCTATTTCTCCTTCTAAGATAGGTTATTGCTAACCTGTCTTAGTGACAAACTCACTACACTTTCTTTCGAACAAAATTAATTATTCCGATTGTCAGAATTGATAAAAGCAAGATTAGGGTTATCACATTTGCAGTTCCTGAAGATCCATCTGAAAACGGCAATCCGCTAGTATTCATACCAAAAAAACCAACAACAAGATTTAACGGCAAAAATATAGCAGAAATTATCGTAAGAGTATAAATCATATGATTCATCCTTTCGTTTGTCTGGGCACTGTAAAAGTTGTATAGATAATCCAATTTAGAGAGTTGCAGTGTAGCAGATCTTAAAGTGCGTTCCAAGTGTTCGTGTAAATCTATGTAGTGGTTTATAGGAAAATCACTGTTGTTTTCATAATATTCAATTGCCTTATTCATGGTTGAAGAGGCATGCATTAACGCTCTTTCAACACGTGCGATATTATGTTTAAGTTTCAACCACTGCTTCATAAAAGATTTTTTTGTTTTATTTAGATATAGCATCTCTTCCATATCCAAAATCAGCTCTTTATATCCATCAAAAGATTTTATAAGTTCATCTATCATGGCATCAAGAATCTCATAAGGAGCTTCAAAACGACTGCCTAACTCTTTAAAATCATCTTTGTCTCTCTCATAAAGATAGCTGTTATTATGCGTAATTATAAATCCGATGGAGTTTGTTTCAAGCTCTTGTGTGATTATAGGCAATCTAATAATTAACATATCATACTGCTCGTTTTCATCAAATGCCGATGGATGCGATTTATTTCTTAAATCTTCTAAATGAAGATTATCAACCAGATTATGTATTTCACCCATTGTTTCTCTCTATTTTGATTGTGCACAAAATTCAATTCCCTCTTTTTGAAGTCTTTTAACAATTCTCTGACTTAACTGAGATTTTAGCTCCATGATTTGATGATACGGGGCAACATACCAGATATATAACGTAAAACAAGGATCTTTTGGGTCGGGTATAAAGTGGATACGAGGTCTAAATTCACGAGAACGCATATCATAAAGATTTCTAAGACTTTGGAACTGCTTTGCGGTAACTTCCATGTACTTTTCAGTTACTTCATAAGTGATTTCCGTAACTAACGCTTCTATTTTTTTTGTATCGGCACTAAATGGGATACGAAATTCTACAAGATCATAGATAGTTTTCATTTTGTCATGTGTGTAGTTATATACATAATTTGTTACAAAAAAGTTGTTTGGAATAAAAATAGTACGTCCTGCACGCTTTAGATGCAGTGATGTAGTGTTGTTGATACTTTCATAAAGAGTTACCTGAAAGAGTGAGATATGGATGACTTCGCCTATAATCGGGTTGTTATTTACCTGTATTAAAATTCTGTCTCCGACTTTTATAAAGTTTCCAAAAGAGAGATGAAACCAAGCGGTAATGCTTTGAAGGTACTCTTTCATGCTGATTGTCATGGCTGCGGCAATAACACCTATAAGCGTTGCCGCATAGACTAGATTATTGATATTTAGTATGATAATAACAAGCAGAATGGTTAGAAAGGAAGTTACATTTAGTACTTTTTTCTTTCTAAAGAGCAGCTCTTCATCTTCAGTACGCTTTATAACAAAATACTTTGCCAGATGAAAAAGAGCAAATATAAAAATTAAAATTACTACTTTTATCATATGAATCGGAAGTTGAGTCTGCTTATAAGCCTCAAGATCATTCATGTAGCTCTCTTTTGTGCGCTTTAGAACATCCTCTTTGTTCTCTAACAAGCCTCTTGCATTTTCAAAAAAATCCAATGCTTTAGTTAGTTGATACTCTTTTAATAGGTCTTTTGTCTCCTGTTTGAGCGTGATGTCTAGCTCTTTTCTTAGAAAATCGACCGCCTCGTCATACTCGTGCTGTAAAAGATTTAGTCTTTGGGTTTGAATGCGAAACTTGCTCTTTTGATTCGTAAAGAAAAACTCTATGATATTTATCTCTTTTGGGACGTCACCGAGTGTGATTTTACTTAGCATATTGTCAAATGACTGCGGTAACTCATCGAGAATTTTCTTTTTGCTTGTTTGAAGTTTTAAGAGCTGTTGCAGTTCAGCCTTTTTTTTACCGCTTGTGTTTCTTATAGACCTCTCAAGTGTTTTGATTTCATCATCAAGCGCTTGAGCTTTGAGCAGGTTGCTATATACCTGTAGCCAGCTGTTTTTCTCTTTTTCAAAATAGGAAAAGTCTTCTCCAAAAGAGGGCAGAGCAAATAAAAACAGAGCAATAACAAAAGCAAATATTTTTTTCACTTTATATATACCTCTTTTAAAATACTAATCATGCTCTCAACCGATCTCTTTGTCGTTGTCTCATGTACGGTGTGGTACCCAATTGTCGGTATTTGCAGAGTCGTTCCTTGTATCTCGCCTTTTGTAGCATGGATTAATCTTCCAAGTTCAGTCGTTCCAAGAGATCCTGTTGTTCCGTTTTTAGCCATTTTTGCTTTTAGATAGCTGTCTTTAAAGTCGTATCGGATACCCTCTTTTATAGCTATTTTTTTGATTTTGTTTTTCAGAGGCGATTTAAAAAGAGCGTTTGAGTCTCTGTTTCTCATGACAATATCAATATTTTTGATCTCTTCTAGTGTCGGATATGGACTTGTATCAAGCACAAGAAGTTCATTTGTTTTTATATCAAAACGCCTAAACCACTCCAGTAAAAACCTCCAACTTCTGCCGGCCTCCTCAGAAGCCGTAAAAAAGGCTGTTCCTTGATAACCGATACTGTACATGTAGATAATAATAGCGATGCTGATAACATTGTCTAGCTGTGCGGATATGAGATCTCCGTTGATTTCAAGTTTATCTGTAAACGCTATTGGTGTTCCGGGAAAGAGATAGTCGAAACCGTCTATTTTAAAAATAATATTGTTTCTTCGCTCACAAAGAAAAGCATCTTTGATTGAGCTGATTCCCAAATAAGTTCCGGATGATTGTTGATATGCTTGAACCCTCTCGTCGACAAATCTAGCCGTAAAGTTGTGCAGAAGCTGCTCTGCGTTTGAGTCACCCGTAAGATCTGCTTTGTTCTTTGCGATAAATGCGGCATACTGAAACTCATTATGTCCCGTGCAGATAAGTCCATGTCTGTCTGTGTGTGCCGAGATATACCCGCTTTTTGGTTTTTTTCCTTTTGCAACAAGAACTCCGTCGTAATACTCCACCTGCACATCAATCTCTTCAAGCTCTCTTTTTATAAACATAAAAAATGGATGTTCCGCTCCTACAACGCTAGGTATGCGAATAAGCTGTTTTAATATATCGTAAAATATCTCCATATCTATCTTCTTTAAGCCCCAATACTATCTTTTTTTAATCTTCTTTTTTTTGGATTTATTTCACATTTCGGAGCTACATTTTTTGCGATATAATCCATTATCTTTGCTGCTATATCAATCTTTGTAGACTTTTCAATGCCCTCAAGCCCCGGTGAAGAGTTGACTTCCATAACCAAAGGACCTCTTGAAGATGGAATCATGTCCACACCGCAAATGCCGAGTCCCATCGCTTTTGCAGCTGCAAGTGCCGTGGCTTTTTCTTTTTTTGTCAGTTTGTGTGCGGTTGCACTTCCGCCTTGATGCAAGTTAGACCTAAAATCGCCCTCCGCACCCTGTCTTTTCATAGCCCCGATAATCTCGCCCCCGACAATAAAGACTCTAATATCTGCTCCGCCGGCTTCTTCTATATACTCTTGAACAAGTAGATTTACATCCATGCCGTAAAAGGCGTCAAGTACGGATTTCGCAGCTTTTTCGCTGTCAACTAGAACAACGCCTATACCTTGAGTTCCCTCTAAAATTTTAAGAATAAGAGGAGCGCCGCCGCTTAACTCAATAACATCTTTTGCGTTTGATTTGTTAGAAGCAAAAACCGTTTTTGGCATGTCAATACCCTTTTTGGACAATATCTGAAGACTTCTTAGCTTATCTCTGCTTCTCTTAATCGCTAAAGAACCGGTTGCAGTAAATACATCCATCATCTCAAAGTGTCTTACCAGAGCAGTACCGTAGAATGTTCTGCTCGCCCCGATTCTAGGTATGATGGCATCTGGAGTCGGAAGCTCTTTTCCCAAATAGTTGATTTTAAGTTCATCCTTCATAATCTCTATACTGCACTTTAAGTAGTCGATAACTCTGACTTCCCAGCCTCTTTGTTCAGCGGCTTCCACCAATCTTTTTGTAGAATATAACTCTTTATTTCTTGATAGTATATATACTCTCATCTTTTTTCCTATTTGGATTTTTTTGCAATACACTCTTTTGCAAGATACTCTTTTGAAACATCAACTAAAAATTTATTTGCTAAAAATTTTCTTCCTATAAGCATAGGATATTTCATGTCTGAGCGATCTGTTAAAGAGATAACCGTCATATATTTTTTTCCGAAAAAATCAACTTTTACCCTAATCGAGGGTCTTTTTTGAAACTTTCCGTTTGAGCTTCTGATTTTTTTCATCTCATAAAGCGGGATAGCCATCTTTTTTCCGTGATATGCGGGATGAATTTTATCTAGCAGTTTAAAATGTACAATATTTTCTTCATCAATAAATATATCGTCACAATGGAGGGCATTAGAATCCGCACCCGTATCAACTTTCGCATCTAAGTCGTAAAGATCCAAATCTATGATAGAGATAAGCTCTTTATTACCGACGATTTTTTTTTCCGGCATTGAATTTAACTTCCAATTTTTTTGTATAGATTATAACATATAAAGCAAGTAAAAAATTCATCAACCGAGTGTTAAAAAAGGAGCCGGTATTAAGATTATTTTTAGCAAAAAAGAAATTATTTGAGGATATAATTTTGGTCAAAATAAAAATTAGAGTATGAAAACATAGTTAATCCACGAGAGTGGATATATTTGTTAAGAGGGCAAATATGACGTTAAAAGATTTGGAATTTCTGTTAGAGTTGAGTGGTGTAATAAAAAATGATATTGATTACATTTTGAATTTTGCTAAGAAAAATGGCATTGATAAAGAAGAGATTGATGACGAACTAAACAAATTAGGATACGAGAGACTTCTTGAGAATGAAGGTGAAGAATCTTGGGATGAAGATGATGACGACTACGGTTATGTGCAAAAATTCCCTAACAGACATAAATTTTCAGAGGATTATGACTAGTTAAAATTTTAAAATAATGAACTGAAAAACGCTTTCATCCTTAAAATAAATTATGATAGAATAGTATTTATATTATATAAATAGGACTATGTCATGCAAAATCAAACAACTTTATCAAAACTAAACGACAAAGTATCGGCAATTGTTGAGCAGTATAACTTTTTTAAACATGAAAATGAGATGCTAAGACTTGAGGTAGTAAAACTAAAAGCGGAAAGTGAAGCTAAAAGCAAAGAGATAGAAAAACTGGTTGAAGATAACTCTTTTAAAGATTTAGAGATTGAAGATATTGTTCAAAAAATAGAAAGTTTAATGGTTTAAACAAAAAAAATGAGTAAAAGACTTGGTTTAAATATAGGTGGTCGTCATTTTGATGTTGATGTTGAAGAGAGTTTTGCTCCTTTTTTAGAACAACAGATGAAAAATGATTTTAACATGGAAGGGAGTAATGACCTGAAAATATTACTTCAAGCATACGTTCGTAAAAGTCATACTCTGTTTTTACAAGAGCAGAAAATAGAAGAAATTGTAAAGAAAATAGAAATTTAAAGGCAAATTTATTATTATATAAGTTAAGCGTGATATAATTTCACTCTCTTAAATAGAGTAAATGTGCGTTCGTAGCTCAGCTGGATAGAGCACTGGTTTGCGGTACCAGCGGTCAGGGATTCGAATTCCTTCGGGCGCACCATATAAAGCTTCAAGAATATATAATCCACACAAAAATTCTTTGCAAATTTTTCTTAAGTATCCATAAATTGTTAATTTGTAATACCCATTTTGATTTATCTAAAGTAATTTATTTCATAAAGTCTAAGAAATTGCGCTAAAACAGTATCTACGATCGTGATACTGTTTTGCTTTTGCAGCAAAACAAACGTCAATTTTATATTTTCTCCTTATCGCTTAACTGGATAAAGCAGTCCCCTCCTAAGGGATAGCTCGAGGTTCGATTCCTCGTGGGGAGACCACACATCAATTCGCCAACAAAGACGACTAAAATCAATCTAACCATGTAATAAACCATTTCGTACTTAGAACTAAACTCCTTATTCTTTCTTTGTAATTTCTTGCTTCCACCCATACTATGTTTATTACAGTTGATTACAAAAAAGGCATAAAATGTTAAAATGTCAAGCTTAGAAAAAGGAAAAATTTATGAATAAAATTTTCAAAATATCCGACGCCCAAGACGATATTTATCAAAGAATATCTGCAAATGCAGTAGAAAGATACATAAATGCCATGCATGCAGATACACAATTTACTCAAGAGCAATGTCAAGAGCTTTATAAAAAAACAAGAATGTACTGTGAAGATGTTCTAAAAAAATGTACGGCATTTAATGAACTTGATATTGATGCCAAACAACAAGCTTTAGCCGATTGGCTTGCAGGAGACGATTTGCAATATTTAGATTGTTCAAAAACACAAAATATAGTCAAATCCACATGTCAAGAACTCGGAATAACTCAAAAAGAGTTGGCGGAGCAGTTGGATGTTAGTCCTGCATCAGTATCAGATTGGGCAAAAGGCAATATTCCAAAAATGACAAAAGTTGCTTTGGAGCTAATGTTAGAAAATAAATCTTTAAAACATAAACTCCAAATCTTTAAAGAAGCTCATAAAATAGCTAGTGAGTTATAATAGTATTTAAATTTTGAAACTGCTTTGATGCGAATTTCTGAATTAATAAATTATATTTTTAAGAATATTCTTATTTTAAACTTGACAAAATAAGAATATTCTTATATAATTCTCTTATATATGCGAATTGTCGTATATTTTTTAAAAACAGAGAGATTTAAAAATTTAGAACATATCGCACTAAAAACTTCAAAAATCTCTCTGTAAAGATAATTTTATGGAGAGATTTATGGAAGTCATTCTATTTAACAAGCCACGCCTTCATATAGTAACTGATTTTACGCACTCCATTGGAAGTGGCGCTTTAGTCCCGCCAAAAGCTTTGCTTGCTTTGCAATTTCCATTATTGCCACAAGGTAAGGTTAAAGTCTCATTTCAAAAAATAGCGTTTCACATGCAAGTTTTGTAAAAGTGTGTGACATCAGTTGGTAAAAGATACACCGGATATTCTTATTCTTACAAAAAGGAACAAACATGCCAAAAGTTAATATCACCGATAGATTCGTCGCAAAAGTAGAATGTCCCCAAACAAAAGCAAAAGAAGTCTATTATGATGAGAAGTTAAGCGGTTTTATCTTAGAAGTAAGAAACACCGGAACAAAAACTTTCTACTACTCATACTCTAAAAACGCACATCGCACCATGCGCAAGATAGGCGCTACAGACACACTCAACGCAAACGAAGCCAGAAAAATAATCATGGAGCTAAAAAAAGCACATGTTACAGACAATGTTGCATCTATCATGATAGAAAAGTCAGGCTCGCTTACCATAGCAAAGTTTTTTAGCGAGTTTTACCTCCCATATGTTCAAAAACATGTCAAAAGTCACAGCACAAACGAAAGCGTCTTTAGAAACCACATTCTTCCGACTTTAGGTGCGGCATCTATGGAAAGTATCAAAAAAATTGATGTCATGAAGCTCCATTCTGAGATGGTTCATAAAAAAAAGCTAAAGCCAGCAACTGCAAACAAGTTTCTCATTTTTCTCTCGCAGGCGTATCATCTAGCCCATGAGTTTGAACTCCTAAAAACTCCATATAACCCCGTAACGGGAGTAAAACATTTTGAGGAGAACAACGAACGCCAAAGATTTTTGACAAAAGCTGAAACCAAACGACTTCTAGCCGCCGTAGAGATGAGCGAAAATGTACATCTCAAGTACATCATTCCCATGTTGCTCCTAAGTGGTGCAAGAAAAGGGGAACTCCTCAAAGCAAAATTCAAAGATTTCGATGAGACACAAATGCTATGGATTATCCCGACTACCAAAAACGGCAAAAAGAGGATTATCCCTCTCACCGTCGAACTCTACAAGTTTTACAAGCGAATCCCTCAAGAGAACGAGTATCTTTTTGTATCCAAAATTACAAACAAACCCTACACCACCATTTTTGGCTCATGGGACAAAGCAAGAAAAAAAGCAAATCTAGCGGATGTGCGCATCCATGACCTCAGACATACCTACGCTTCAGCACTTGTCAATGCCAAAAGAAGTCTTTATGAAGTCCAAGTGCTTTTAGGACACTCCACGGCAAAAATGACGCAAAGATACGCCCACCTATCAAACGAGTCTCTACATGCAGCCGCCTCTTGCGCCGCTAGGCTGTTTTAATAGGTAAATAAAAAGTAACTTAAATGCAAATATCCTCCGTCATTGCGAGGAACGAAGCAATCTAAAGAACAGCCGTTTATAAAAAGGTATTTTTTAAATGGTTGAAAATCACACCGAATATCTTAATTTTTCTGATAATAGTTTTGGTATCTTAGATTTTTCCTATCTTATAAAAGCCAATACGGTTTTAACCAAACCTTTAGAAGATAGCCCATATTTAAAAAATTTCTTTATCGACTTTGGAACTTTATGCTGGAAAAATGGTCTTGAACTAAGTGTTGAGTCACTCTATTTAAAACTAAAAACCCAAGACAATCTACATTTTGCCAAAGATGCCGCTTGATATAGCTGTATTTTAGCTTCCGTAGTGGTACTTGCAAGAGGCTATGATGATAGATATTTCTGTTACTTTGTAAACGAGTCTATGCTCATCCGTTATTCTTCTTGACAATAACCGGTAAGCTCATGTTTTAGGGCTTCAGGTTTTCCAAGTCCTATAAAAGGGCTTCTGTTTATATCTTTTATTAGCGTTATTATTTTTTGGTAAATCTTTTTGTTACCTACTGCCCAGCTCGTAAAATCAGCAAAAGCCACGCCCTCAAAAATAACTTGTTTCATTGAAATAGTTTTGGGTCTGCTATTACAAGATTTTCACCATTGGCAATATTTGAAGTAGATTTCATCAAAATATCTTTATTAGTTTTAGAAGCATAAAGATACTCAGTATCATCTGTTTCTGATACAAACAACTCAATTCTTTTATTTTGAAACATCTCTCTCAGTTTATCAATAAAAGAATAATCAAGCTCGTTACTATCGAGTACAAAACTGGCTTGCATTATTTCTCCTTAATTATTTATTTTTATAATTTAGAAAATTATACACAAATATATATAAATCAAACAAATGAAAAAATGCAACTCGTTTCTCAAATCTTGACTGACGCTAAAGGTACTTTTTGTTACCTTTTTGCCCATACTGCAAATTTCTATTTTCTTAAAATTTTATAAAATCTTTAGTAATCTGCTGGCAGTTCGCAAGTAAGAATATCCATAAAATCAAAGTAAAAAATTTCCTCTAAAACTCCTACCTGCAAGTACTTCCAAGGCTTTATAAATTTTTATTTTCATTCGTCTAAAAGCATAAAAGAGAGCAAAAGTACTATTTATATATGCAGGCGGTTCGCAGGTGAAAGCAGTTGACTTGTTGTCTTTTTTTAAAATCTTTTTCAAAGTTTCATAAAATAGGTGGTTTTACGAGGGGTAAAAATTTCTTTTTTGGGTGGAGACTTTTAGTTTGACTACAGGAACAGAGACTGTAACTGGTACTGCTAATAATGACACTATCAACGGTGTAACTTCAACTTTAACTTCTGCTAAGACTTTTGACACTACAGACATTATCGATGGTGGTGCTGGTACAGATACTATGAACATCACTATGAACTCTTCATTCACAGGTATGACTGGTACAGGTGCAGTTTCAAATGTTGAAAATATTGCTCTTACAAATGCTAGTACAGTAGCAAGAACCTTTGATGCTACAGGTATCACAGGTGCTACAGCTTATACTATCGATGCAACAAATGCAGGTGTTTCTATCTCTGACATGAGCGCAATCGCAGCTGTTTCTGTAACAGGTCAAGCTTCAGGAACATTCTCGACTGCTATGGATACTACGTTCGTTGCACTTGCTGGTACTGCAGATGCTATGACTTTCAATGTAACAAATGTTGGTACAGCTGATAATGCTGCTACAACTTCTACAAATGAAGAGGCTGCTGTAACTTCAACTTTAACAAGCATGGAAACTATCAATGTCAATGCTACTGGTACAAATGTTCTTGCATTTGGTGGTACTGCAACAACATTGAATATTGCTGGATCTGGTAATGTTAAAGTCACAGCTGTTTCAACAACAACGACAACAGTAGATGCTTCAGAATCAACAGGTGTTATCACTCTTGATACAACTGCAGCTGCAGCAAATGCTTTGACAAGTGTTGCTACTGGTTCAGGTGCCGATACTATCACTCTTGATACTGCTGATATGTTGGCAAATGGAACTATCTCTGGTGGAGACGGTGCAGACTCACTTGCTGTTACTTCAGGTGCTAAAACAGTACAATATGCAATGAACGGTGTTGAAACTGTAGCTTTAACTGCTGTAACTGGTGCCTTGATATTCTCAGGAACGAATACTTCAGGTATCACTACCGTAAGTACAGTGGCTGCAAATACAGATGCTACATCATTTGTTGGTATGAATGCAGGTGATTTGACAATCAATGCAATCGGTGCAACTGTTGATGCTGGTGACTTGTCATCTACTCATACAGGTGCAACTACTCTAAATTTCTCAGTAGTAGCAGCAGATGTTACTGCTAAAACAGAAAGAGCTTCAGCAGCTGATTTTACATTGACTGGAACAAGTGACTTGACGGTTAATGTTGGTCAATATATTGATACAGATGCTGTTATTACTGCAGCAGTAGCTACTTCTGTAGCATTGAATGTTGCAAGCGGTATGAGTTCAGCAACTACACCTGTTCAATTAACAACTTTTGATGGAGCTATCACTGCAGCTGCGGCTACTTCTTTTACTGCGGTAATTGATGGTCAAATCGGTGAAACTGCTGCTGCAGTTATCACAGTTGACGCTGCTACAGAAGCTACTATTACAAACAACTCAACTGCAGGTGCTATCGATTTACAAGGTGCAGCTCTAGAGAACCTAACAGTTACTTCTGCTAAAGCATTCACAATGACTGGTTCAGATTTATCAGCTGTTCAAGTTGCTGATATTACAGTTAACGATGGTGCATTTACTGGTGTTACTATGGCTGATATTGCTACTTTAACTATCGCTGGTTCAGGTGTTACTAATGCAACTGCAGGAACAACTGCTTCATCATTTGCTTCTGTAAATCTTGGTGGTGACAATGCTTACAGTATGAATGTTACTGCAAGCGGAATGAAAGGTGGCGTAACACTAGGCACTGTAGATACTGGTGCTGGATATGACATCACAATCGAAGCTTCTGAAATGACTGGTGCATTAGCTGTTGGTCATATCAATGCTGATGGTGTTGGTACGGCTGCTGGTAAAAATGTTACTGTAACAACTGCAGGAACTGCTGGTGCTGTAGACCTTTCAAATATCACTGCTACAGGTCTTGTAACATTAACTAACAGTGGTGCAGGTGCATATGATGTTGATACAATCTCAACTGCAACAGCTACAATTGATACAACAGGGACTGTTGGTGCCGTAGATGTTGGTGCTATTACAGCAACTGGTACAGTGTCAATTACAAATGCTTCTTCAAGCACATTTACTTTAGGTGCTCTTTCTGCTGGTGTAACTGGTGATGTAACTGTTGCTCTTGATGGTACTGTTGGTGCTGTATCTTTAGGTACAATTGCTGGTAAAACAGTTAATTTAGATGTAAGTAACACAATCGCTGGTACTACATATGGAACTATCACTGCACTTAACTCAGCTACGGTTGCTCTTTCTGAATTACAAGCAAACACAGTTGCAATTACTGCTGCTGCAGCTTCTACAGCGCTAACTGTTGCAGTAACAGGTGGTATTGCTGCTGATGCTATTACAATCACAGGTGTTGCAACAAACACATCTATCACTGCAAGCGGTGATTATGGTATCGGTGATAACACATTGACAATAGACAACGATGTATCTTCAAATGCTGCTGATACAATCACTGTTACTGCTACTAACTATGATTTCTCTAAAATATTAGGTGGTGATGCAGCTTCAACTATTACTGGTGGTGCTAATGCGGATTATATCGTTACGGCTAAAGTAGCTGGAGAAAATGATATCGACACTGCAATCGGTGGAGCTGGAAATGATACTTATGTAATCATTGATGCTGGAGAAGCTGATGTGATTGTTGAACATGGTACGGGTACTACTGGTGGAACTGCTGATGCTATCTTCTTAGGGGATGCTTTAAGTATGGAAGGTGTTAAATACCATGCTACTACTGCCGCTTCTGCAGTTGCTGACGCTTCTTGGACAGGTATTGAAGTTCTTATTCTTGATGGTACAACAGCTACAGTTGACAGTGACCAAGTTACTGGTCTTACATTAGCTATTAATACTGATGGTGTAGTTACAGCTGCTTTAACTATCGCTGGTGATGATGCTGTTGCTGATACGATCAATACAAGTAACTTTACTGTTGCTGCTGCTTCTTACACTGGTGATTTAGCTGCTGCTACTGGTACTGCATTTGCATCTGGTAACGATTCAATTATCATTGATGGTGGTACTAGTGCAGATGTTATTACATTGAACTCAAGTATTGATGAACTAATCAAAGTAGCTGTACTTGATACTGCAGTTGCTGCTAATTTTGCTGCTTCAGCATTAGCTGCTACAGTTGCAGCTTCACAAACTACTGTAGGCATGGACATTATTACTGGCTTCTTAGCTGGAGATACAATTCAGTTATCTAGTGCCGCAGCTATTACAACTTCAACTACATTGTTAACTGAAGCAAGCAATCAAGGTGCTGCTACTGTTGGTGATGTTACATTGATGCAAGGTACTTATAATTCAACTACAAACACTTTCGTAGGCGATGGTACTGGAACAGACTCTATGTTGGTATATGATACAAATGGTACAACTGCTGCTGGAACATATGAAGGTATCGTATTAGTTGGTTATGTGGATGCTGGTGGTGCTGATACAATCGGTGCTTCTGGTTTATTTACCGCAGTCGCTTAATCCAATTTTCTCGTTCCACCTCTCCAGAGGTGTAATGCAGACAAAAGTTACTAAACTTTAAGTCTCACTTTCTACGAGAGTGAGGCTTTTTCCTTTTAAAAAAGGGTGTCAGGCACTCTTTTGAAACTTTTCTTAGTTTTTTATTAATCTTTTGCTTCTGCTTAACATAACGCTACTTCTCTCTTAAAATCTTTCATTTCTATTCTTTTTATATTTTGCTATAATTTCAACATGACATTACAAGAACGAAAAGATACAGCTGATATTATTGCTAAATTAATTGATTCGCTTTATAAGAAATTAATTATATTATTGGCAATTGATGGAGCGTTTGGTACATATGCACTAAAATATATATCAGATTCAAATATTGTTGGATATGTATTTGCTGTTATTTTTATATTTGTTTCGATAGCAATTTTTGTGACTTATGTGAAAATGAATGTATGGACAAAAAATCTCGAAAGGATATCTAATGAGTGAGATAGGAATTTTAATAATACCTTTAGGTTTTGTATTTGCTGCTATTATAGGATTTTTAGCTGTTAAAAGACATTGGAAAATTGCTGACTGGGTTTAAACCTAGTAAAGTGAAAAAAGTGTCTAAAAAAGTGTCAGGCACTCTTTTACTGCAGGCACTCTTTTGTGTTCCCTGTTTAACAGTCAAAGGGTGTCTAACAGTCAAAGGGTGTCAGGCACTTTTTTATAGTCCGTTTAGGACAAGTGATTGTAAAAATAAAGGAGATTGAAGATGACTATTGAACTTTTATATGGAATATCATTAGTGGCAGCTATCATAATAGGTGTACTCGCAGTAAAAAACCATTGGAAAATTGCAGATTACTTTTAAGATAAACATAGAAAGAGAAAGGGTGTCACTCTTTTATGCCTTTTATTTGCATAATGCAGATTCTATTCAAATAAATTTCTCTTTCTCTTTCATTTCTATTCTTTTTTATATTTTGGTATAATCTCAACATGACATTACAAGAACGAAAAGATAAGGCTGATATTATTGCCAAAGAAGCAGATATAGTACATAAAAAGATGATTCCTCTGTTAGCTACTGCAGCTGGTGCGGGTTCATATTCTATTATTTTTCTTAAAGATGAATTATATATTTTAGGGATTTTATTATTACTTATTTTTATAGTAATGGCTATAGGAATAGTTATAAATTATCAAGAATTGTCTAGTCTTAAAAATAAAATTAAGGAGTTAAGTTATGATGAATGAATTAATAGTATCTCTAGTTCCGATTGCTTTAGGTATAGCTATAATTATTGGATATATAGCTTACAAAAAACACTGGAAGATAGTAGATTTATTTTAAGAAAAAAGGGTGTCTAAGAAAAAAGGGTGTCTAAGAAAAAAGGGTGTCAGGCACCATTCCGTAAACAAAAAAGCCGATATTGCAAACAAGAAGCTTATAGCATTTTTAGCAATAGCTGGAGGCACATGGGTTTATGGGGTAAATGAAGCAGCTGATAATCCAGTTGTTACGATTTTATCGTCAATAGCTTTCTTTATAGCTGTTTTGGGCATATCTACCAATTTAATAAAACTTGGCGATCTACAAACAAAATTAAAGGACTTATATAATGAATGATTTACAATTTCTTTTTCCACTTGCACTTTTAATTGCACCCGTAGTTGCTTATATAGCATACAAAAAACATTGGAAAATAGCTGATATTTTTTGAAGTAAAAAAGGGGCATGAAAGGTGTCAGGCACCATTCCGAGAATAAAACTTAAAATATATTTAAGAAAAAGGGTGTCAGGCACTCTTTTACGGAAACGAGGTTTCAACCTCGTCTATCATTGGCAAGGATAAATCCTTGCTTCCTTCTAATTAATATAACGCTACTGCCCTATTAACAAATGACACCCCTGTGAATGAATCTCCACTTTAAAGATAAAAACGCTATCTCTATTTATGACGAAGAACATAGTTCAGAAGAAGATAGGTGGGTCACTATCGGAATGGATTTGAAAACTAGAAGTTTGGTTGTGGTTCATACTTTTATTACTATGAATGAACAAAATTGCAATATTAGAATTATAAGTGCTAGAAAAGCAACAAAAAATGAACGAAATTTTTATACAAAAGGTTAAAAAATGAAAAAAGAATATGATTTCTCGAAAGGGGAAAGAGGAAAGTTTTATAGTAAAGATGCAGTATTTCACATACCTGTTTACCTTGATCCGGAAGTTGAAAACTTTTTTAAAAAATTAGCGAAAAAGCAAAATATTGATTTAAATCAAATGATAAATAATTTACTTTTCAAAGATAAAGAATTGATTGAATTGGCAAAATAAAATTACACCCCTGTGAATGAATCCCCACTTTTTTATATTAACATAGCGTTAGAAAAGGGTGTCAGCATCATTTTGCATTTTGTAAATAAAATAACCAAGATAGAGATGATATAATATAAGAAAATTTACCGCTTTGTTATCTAAAAGCAAAAATTGCTAAAATAGTAGTATAAGAGGATATAACCAATATGATTTTAATGATTGACAACTATGACAGTTTTACTTATAACATTGTCCAATACTGCAGAGAGTTGGGTGCAGACTTAAAAATAATTAGAAATGATGAGATGAGCGTTGAAGAGATAGAGGCGTTAAAACCTGAAAAAATCATCATCTCTCCCGGTCCTGCATCTCCGGATGAAGCCGGGGTAACTTTAGAAGTGATAAAATATTTCAAAGACAAAGTACCTATTTTAGGTATATGTTTGGGTCATCAAAGCATTGCGCAGGCATTTGGTGCAAAAGTTGTTCGTGCCAAAAATATGATGCATGGTAAAACATCCGTTATGAAACGCACAAAAGAGTGTGACATCTTTAAAGGTATTCCGCAAGAGTTTGTCGCAACCAGATATCACTCTTTGATAGTAGATAAAGAGTCGCTTCCAGATGTAGTCGAGCCGACTGCATACAGCAGCGATGATAATGAGATAATGGCTTTAAAGATTAAAGACAAAGAGATTTACGGAGTTCAATTTCATCCGGAGTCTATCATGAGTCAGTATGGACATGAAATAATAGGAAATTTTTTAAAAAAATGAATGTCCGCTACATCTTATTCTTAATCTTAGGATTAGATGCGCTGACGCTTATATTTCAGAGCGGTGAGTTGTCCATATCATACTATGAAGCGTTGCTAGTGAGCGGTGACTTTTCATTTCTGCAACTCTTGATAAAATCTTCGATTTTTATATTCGGACAAAATGATTATGCCCTGCGGCTTCCCATGATTGTATTACACTTATCTAGTGCGATACTACTATTTAAAATATCTAAAAAATATCTCAAAGTCGAGAGAAACAGAATCTGGCTGTTGCTGATTTTTATCCTTTTACCGGGAGTAATGAGTTCGGCTATTATTGTAAATAGTGCGGGCTTGATTCTTTTTGCACTTCTATTGTTTGTTTACGTGCATGAGAACCACTCCATAAAAACAACATATATTCTGCTTTTTTGTTATATGCTTATTGAAGGCAGTTTTGCTATCTTATTTGTGGCGCTTGCTCTGTTTTCTCTCTATAAAAAAGAGAGAAACAATTTTTTATTTAGCGCTGCACTCTTTTTTGGCTCTCTGCTTCTTTACGGGATAGATACACACGGCTCTCCAAAAGGCTATTTTATAGACTCTATCGGAATCTATGCAGCCATATTTTCGCCCATAATTTTTATATATCTTGTTTATGTGCTTTATAGAAGATACTTGACAAAAGATTTAGATATATTGTGGTTTATAGCTACCGTTGCATTAGTCTTTTCGTTGTTGTTATCGTTTAGACAGCGTATCACCATAGAGTACTTTGCGCCTTATCTGATTTTAGCCCTTCCTTTAGTTGCTCAAACTTTTGAACACTCATATAGAGTTCGCTTAGATCTATTTAGAAAAAAGTATAGATGGGTGTTTGTCATATCTTTGGCACTCTTATTTGTAAATAGTTCTGTTATGTTTTTTAACAAATATCTTTATCAAATAGTAAAAGAACCAAAAAAACACTTTTCATATAATATGCATATTGCAAAAGAGCTATCAAAAGAGCTAAAAAGCAGAGATATTTACTGTGTGAATACAGATAAAAAAATGCAAAAAAGATTAGAATTTTATGGTGTAACTAAATGCAACAATCTTATTTTAAGAGAAAATTCTTTAAATTTTATAAAAACAGATGGTGTAACAATAAGTTACATAAATAGAGTGGTTTATAATGCAAGTGTTACTAATATAAACATTAATTAAATTAATGTGATACTTAATCCTCTTAAAGGCTGCTAGATTTGCATACATGTGATAATATTTTATAAATATTAAAAACAGGGAGTTGCAATGGCTCAAAAAGCGATTAGAGAATTTGACGCAAAGTCAATTTTGGCTAAGCATTGGGATAAATATTTTCCGAATTTCACTTATGCGTATGAAACGGTTATGGTTCAAAACGGAACAGAACTAAGTAAAACTGCAAAAGAGAAAAAATGGTTAAAAGAAAAAGCATTAGTTGCTAAACCGGATATGCTATTTGGCAAAAGAGGCAAAAATGGTTTGGTTCTTTTTAGAGATTCAAAACCGGGCGATGTGTCTTTAGCAAAAGCGGCATCTTGGATTGATGAAAAATCAAGCTCAAACCAGTCGGTTTACTTCTCTTTCCACGGAGATACACCAAGCGGTGACGCAAAAGTTGATATGTTGACTCATTTTATCGTTGAGCCGTTTACTCCACACTCTCAAGAAGAAGAGTACTATATTTCTGCTACATGCGTAGGTGATAATGATGTTCTTTACATGTCGGCTGAGGGCGGTATGGAAGTTGAAGAGAATTGGGATAAAGTTATTGAAGTGTCATTTCCTATCACTGCAACTGAAGAAGAGATAGAAGATAAAATCAGAAAAAACATTCCAAAAGATGTTGCAAAAGATGATAAAGAAGCGTTTGCAGAGTTTGCAATCGGATTTTTCAGAGCTTACAGAGAGTTAAATTTCGCATATCTTGAAATCAATCCGTTTGTTTTACAAGGTAAAAAAGTAGAACTTTTAGACATGGTTGCAAAACTTGATGATACTGCAGGATTTATGATGAAAGACGAGTGGGGCAATGTAGATTTCCCGACTTCTTTTGGAATGGAAGAGAAATCTCCTGAAGTTTTAGCTATTGAAGATGCTGATAGCAAATCAGGCGCATCTTTAAAACTTACTATTCTTAAGCCCGAAGCTAGAGTTTGGACTATGGTGGCAGGCGGTGGAGCTTCAGTTGTTTATGCTGATACAATTGCAGATTTGGCGGGGATCGAAGATCTTGCTAACTACGGTGAGTACTCAGGCGGACCGACTACAAGCGAAACTAAATTTTATGCTGAGACTATCTTAGATCTTATGACAAGAGGCAAAGATGTTAAAGGTAGAGATAAAGTTCTCATCATCGGCGGGGCTATTGCTAACTTTACGGATGTTGCAAAAACATTTACGGGGATTATTCAAGCTTTTGACAACTATGCTGATAAAATGAAAGAAGTCGGTATCAAGATTTATGTAAGACGCGGCGGACCGAACTATGAAAAAGGTCTAAAAGATATTAAAGAAGCTGCTGATAGACTAGGTCTTTATATAGAAGTTTATGGTCCGGAAACACATGTTACGGATATCGTGCGTATGGCACTTACTAAGTAGGGAGAAGAGATGGCACAATTATTTACTAGAGACACACAAGCAATTTTTTGGAATAACAACACGACAGCTATTCAAAGAATGTTGGATTATGACTATACGATAAAAAGAGAGAAGCCTTCAGTGGCAGCAATCGTAGCTCCTACAAGCAACAGCAAGTTCGATAAGTTTTTTTATGGTCCTGATGAGATTATGATTCCGCTTTATAGAAATACTACAGAAGCAAAAGCGGCACAGCCTCAAGCAGATGTGCTTTTAAACTTTGCATCTTTTAGAACAGCTTATGAAGTAACGATGGAAGCATTGGAAATGGGTGGTTTTTCTTCTATTATGGTAACGGCTGAGGGTATTCCTGAGAGATTAGCTAGAAAAATGAATGCAATTGCAAGAGCAAAAAATGTAACTGTTATCGGACCTGCTACAGTAGGCGCAATTGCACCGGGAGCTTTTAAAATTGCAAATATCGGTGGAACAATTGAAAATATCGTTCAATCAAAACTTCACCGTGCAGGTTCATGCGGACTTGTAACTCGTTCAGGCGGTCTATTTAATGAGCTTTCAAATATCATAGCAATCAATGCTGATGGTATTGCTGAGGGTGTTGCTATCGGCGGAGACAGATTCGTAGGTTCTGTTTTCATTGATAACTTGCTTAGAATGGAAGCAAACCCAGAAGTGAAATACATGTTGCTTCTGGGCGAAGTTGGCGGTACTGAAGAGTACAAAGTAATTGAAGCTGTTAAATCAGGACAAATTAAAAAGCCTATTATCGCATGGTGTATCGGTACTATCGCTAAATATTACGACAGCGGCGTACAATTCGGTCACGCAGGAGCATCTGCAAACGGTGATGCGGAAACGGCTGAAGCTAAAAACAAAGCAATGAAAGAGGTAGGCATCCATGTTCCAGCATCATTCAATGATTTGCCGGAAATCATCAGTGCGGTTTACCATGAGCTTCATGCCGAGGGCATCATCAAAGATATCCATGAACCTGCGATGAACGTATGCCCAAATGTAAGAAAATCTAAACAGTTTATCTGTACGATTTCTGATGACAGAGGAGACGAAGCGCACTATTGTGGTTATCCAATCAGCTCGGTAGCAACTCCTGATACAGGATTTACAATCGGTGACGTTATGAGTATTCTCTGGTTTAAAAAGAGATACCCAAGATGGGCAGTTGACTTTTTAGAGACGGTACTTAAAACAGTTGCAGATCACGGTCCGGCAGTTTCAGGTGCTCATAATGCAAAAGTTACTGCAAGAGCAGGAAAAGATGTTATTAGCTCACTTATCTCTGGATTACTGACAATTGGACCACGTTTTGGCGGTGCTATCGATGATGCTGCTAAATACTTTAAGTATGCAAAAGATCATGACATGACTCCGAATGACTTCTTAAATCACATGAAAAAAGAGGGAATCCCAATTCCGGGAATAGGACATAGAATCAAGTCCCTGAAAAATCCTGACTTGCGTGTTGAGGGATTGAAGAAATATGCAATGGCAAATTTCCCGTCAACTCCGCTTCTTGATTACGCATTAACGGTTGAGCAGTTGACAACATCTAAAAAAGAGAATCTAATTTTAAATGTTGACGGTACAATCGGTATCTTAATGGTTGACATGTGGAGAGCGTTAGGATATGCAGATGAAGAGATTGATGTATTTATCAATGCAGGTGCACTAAATGCATTCTTTATTTTAGGAAGAAGTATCGGGTTTATCGGTCATATTTTAGATGAAAAACGTCTTGGAATGCCGATGTACAGACATCCAATGGATGATATCTTGTATGATGTTAAATTAGCAGAAAATCTGTAATATAAATTTTTAATTCAAGGGGATTCTTCTCCTTGAACACTTCCCAAAACCTCACAATTATTCCATAAACAATCGTTTAAATTTTCATATCTTTTTGCTATACTTATTGTAAATATATTTAAATGGATTTCTATGAAAAAAGCATTTACTATGATGGAGCTTGTATTCGTAATCGTCGTAATTGGCATTTTAGCGGCAGTTGTAATGCCTAGGACTGGATCCAATAGATTAAATGAAGCGGCGATACAGGTAGTCTCACATATTAGATATACACAGCATTTGGCGGTTGTTGATGATGAGTTTAATACTAGTGACCCAGACTGGTATAGAGGAAAATGGCAGATTATTTTTGGAACATCAAATTATACAAATAATAAACTCGCATATTCTATTTTCTCTGATGCACCAACATATACTGGGCAGCCAGACAAAAGTGAAATTGCAAAAAACCCGCTTGACAGTACTAGATTGCTTAGCGGAGGATATTCAGGCACTCTTCATATAGTAACAGATGCAAACGAAGTGACAAAAGAGATGAATATTGGGCAACAGTATGGAATTAATAATATAGTAATTAGTGGGGGTAATACAGGCTCAAGTGCCTCAAGAGTGGCATTTGACCATTTGGGCAGACCTTATAGAGGAGATATTAGTGCGGTAAGCGTTACATCTTCGACAAGTCGGCTAGCAAATAGTGCAATTTATATAAAATTTTGCCTAGAAACCTGCACAGCACCAAATGCTAGTGCCAATAATGATAATGAAGTTCTAATAGCAATAGAGCCTGAAACAGGGTATGCACATATATTGTAAAATATCTTATTTTACGGTGTGTTCTACCCAAAAAATCATCTTCTAAAAATTCTTTTAAAAGTCCTTCGGTAATTAAGAACTATTTAAGCAACATCCTCCTATAATTCCCATCCACAAACACAGAGACCTAAAGTTTAGGACCTGAAGAAGCCTCAAGTAGAGGTTTTAGTAGAGTTTGAGATCATTGAAAACTAAGCAAGTAAATAGACGATATAACTTTGAAAAAAGTTAGATTAGTCACTAATAAGTTTACTTAGAAATAACTAATATAACAACAACCGTCTA
>Ga0208373_1001397_pt1 | contig 32718 bp, 25 predicted proteins | sample RifOxyC2_FD_184036 | JGI IMG/M metagenome (GOLD analysis project Ga0208373, IMG submission 184036) | Soil microbial communities from Rifle, Colorado - Rifle Oxygen_injection C2 (SPAdes) | ecosystem: Environmental > Terrestrial > Deep subsurface > Rock core/Sediment | place: Rifle, Colorado... | reverse complement strand
TTTCCTTAGTCCTTGTCCCCTTCTTCAGTGATTTTGCATAGAATAGCCCCATCACCACGATGGCAACTGCCAAGATGCCGATAATCCATGCCCAGCTCCCTTTGCCGCCTTCTCCCTTGCCTGCTGCCTGCTGCTGCCCTGCAACTACTCCCTCCTGCTCACCCTCTTCAGAAATGGCCTCTGGAGTAGCTTCCTCTGTCTCCTCAGCAGCAGAAGAAGCGGCAACTGCCTCACCATTCCCTATCGCAAAGTACGAGAATCCTGGCGCCTCTGCCTCATAGCTCACGCTGGTGCTGCCTTCAGCTACCTTCTTCGTCGGCAGGGCTACCCAGTCCGAATCTGCATAGCGATACAGTACCACCTCATCAGCATCAACATTTTCCTCAGCAAGCCATGCTGCTTCCACGCTAAACGAGATCGTTGCCGAGTCTATTACTGCCTCACCAAGGCCAGTAGGCGTTATTTCAAGATACTGATAGACCTTTGCGGCAGCTGCCGAGGTGGAATCAGGCTTGTCCTTCAGGCTTGACACCTCTAGCTTCACGCTCTGTGCCTCTGCAGCTATTTTAGCAGTGACCTGGCTTATGGCAATCTGCGCTGTAGCTATCCTCATCGAGATGCTCTCGCCTGCCAAAATCTTGCTCCATGCCTGCGTTCGCTTTGCAGCAAGGTTTGTCGGCGTTACCTGCGTCATCCCGCCACCGCCACCGCCACCGCCGCTGCTTGAGGAGCTGGAGCTGCTTGAGCTGCTGCTTGCAGCGCTGGTCGTGAAATTATACTGTGCGCTGGTGTTGCAGCCTCCGGCATAAACACAAACGGCAATGGTGTAATTGTAGAGGGTGCTTGCTGAAAGGCTGGAAAGCGAGAAGGTATGCGCCTTGGAAGCAAAGCTTGAGCCTGTCGTTGACGTGCTGCCTGCACTATACGTCAGCGTCGCATTCGTGTATTCTGAGGTATTGGCAAGCACCGTTGCTGTCGTTGAGGTGATGCTGGTGTTGGCAATCCCCAGGAAGCCAGGCAGGCTCCCATCTGAAATATTAAAGATAAGGTAGGTCACGTTGGAATTGCCTGATTCATCAGTCACGTTGAAGGTGACGTTGTAGGCTCCTGATGACGCATTGGCAAGGCTGATGACCTCGCCTGAGAGGCAGATGTTGGGTGAGGCTCCGCTGAGGGTTCCCGAGGCGACATCAGTATACGTCCCAGCTCCCGAGGTATTGAACTGGTAGGTGCACGTGGAGGCATCACCTGACACCGTCAGGTTGACGAAGAAACTTGACGAGGTTTGCGTCCCTGAGCTGGCAGGGCTGTTGGCGGTGACAAATGGCGCCTGAACATCCACCACGCCTGCCACTGCGCTGAAATGCGGGACATACACAACCGTTGTCGGGCCAGCTGTTATGTTAAAGCAGCCTGTAGTCTGCGTTCTGTTGTATGCGCTGGTGTAGCCCGCACTGGTGCAGGCGGAAAGCTTAGTCCTGTTGGTCATATCAGTCTCATTCTCAAACCAGTACACGCTTCTGTTTGCCCATGATCCATTGAAATTCTGCAGCTCCACCCTGCCATAATAGGAATTGGCTCCGCCAAGAAGGAAATTGTCAAGGCTGGAATTGAAAACCACGATTTTCTCCACTCTTGCGCTCCAGTTATTGGCAATGTTATTTGCCGTGGTGCTCGCGTTGTTGCTATCCAACGTGAAATTCGCTCCCCAGTTGACGCTTGTTCCGTTGAAGCCGCCTATCGTAGCGTTGATATGCCCTGCTGCGCCAGACGAATTAGTCGTCAGCAGGATGTTGAAGTCAATGGTTATGTTCTGCTCGCCTGTCACTGTTGAGCCATTGGCTAGCTGCACAACAACGCCAGAAATGTCATGGGGTTGGTTTGTTGCTATGTAGCTTGTCAGATTATCCACGTTATATGCCTTCAGCAGCGTTACGCTATAGGTTGAGCTGTTAGCTATGTTTGCAACCGTGTCATTAGCTGAGAATTTCAGGGTATGGGCTCCTGTTGTGAAATTTGCTACGGCTGAGCCTGAATTCCCACTGCCGATTTCATGGTATACCGTGCCTCCATCCAGATAGTACCCTATGGAATTGGCCGTCAAAAATTCGGTCAGGCTCCAGGTGATGTTCAGCCCGTTGGTCGCTTCGGTGTTGTTGTTAGGGAAACTCAGCGACGTAAACGAGGGAGCGACCTGATCAACATAATACACACGCGCTGTGACGTTGGAATTGCCTGCATGGTCCGTCACGTTAATCGTCAGCGTCCTTGACGCGTTGGTGCTGTTGCACGTTGCCGTGTTGAAGGGATAGAACAAGGTGCTGTTGGAGAAGGTGCCGCTGCCGCAGGCGCTGCTGTAAGCGTAGCTCTTTGCGCCAGATGTTGCTTCGGTGGTGACTGTGACATTAATCCCTGTGGAAACTGTCGTCATGTTAGTCAGGTTTGCTGGCAGGATAGAGAGGGATGGAACGACCGTATCAAGCGCCACCGTCCTTGTCTCAGAGGTGTTGGCATTGCCCAAATCATCAATGCAGGTCACGTTCCATGTGTGCATGCCATCCACAAAGTATGACGAGATGTTTTGGTAAGACGTCGCATTGGTGATGTTGATAAGGGTGAAATTCGTATCTACTGAACCATCTACAGTCAGGTTGCACAGCATGGTAGCAACGGAATTGCTTGCTGTGAAATTGAATGTAAAGTTGTTGGCGCTGTAATTGGCATTGTTTGCCGGAGCATTCAGGGTGATTGCTGGAGGAATCGCTATGGTCAGTGCTCGTGCAGTAGAGTTGCCTTCCTCATTACCATCCGTTGTGCACCCTATTTTCCATGAATAGGTTCCCTCGCTAAGCGAGGCATTGGCCGTGATGCTGGTTGCCGTTGCATTTGTTGCCGTAACGTTTCCATAAGCGGTGCTATTGACGTACAGGCTGCAGCTCTGGTTGGCGTCGGCCCCGGCAAACAGGGTGAAGTTAAACGTAGGGGTGGAATCTCCCGTCGAAGCAGCGTCGGTTGGAGATGTCGTGTTGATGGCATCTAGGATGACCCAGTCAAGCAGGGATACCTGCTGAACAGAGGCATTGATGATGCTGAAGTTGATGCTCCAGTTACCTCCAACAGGAACAGCCATGGTAACGTTGACCCTGAACTGATGCACTCCGCTGGTCAGGTTGTAGTTTATCAACTCGGTGTTGTTGTTGGTTGAGGTGAATACCCATGCAGAGACGTTATAGTACGATATGTTGAATGATGTCCAAGGCACAACTGAGCTATTGATGGTAATGTTGTAGATTTGGTTTGCAAAGGTTGCATTGTTGTTGGTGAGGTTATAGTACACGAGTACTGAGGGGTATGCCTTGTAGGTCGTTTTGTCTGAGTTCAGGAGGACGCTGCTTGCGTTGGCCTGCGACGACTGGTAGTAGGAGAATCCTATAACTGAGGGGTCCACTTCCCACGTTGAGGAGTTTGTCCCATTCACCACAAGGGTTGCTGAACTGGTAACGTCAATGCATTCAGCAAGGCTCGTGGTGACGTTCTGGCAGTTATAGAGCCTGTCCCCCGAATAAGGCACCGTAATCCTTATCTTTTTGCAGGTGAAGTCAGCAATGAACTTGTTGCGGTATTCGTCAGTCGGCATTCCAACGAGGCCATTTCCTGTAGACTGGTTAATGACAAGCTTGCTGCTGTTGAAGGTAACCCTGTCAGGAATGGAGCCATTGATGCATTCAACGCCCCAGGTTACTGATGAATTTGGATTCTCTATTTTGATGTTAACATTGCGCGTCTCATTGAGGGTCTTTTTTGTTGAGCTGTCGCCATAGCTCTTATTTATGTCATAGCTGCCATCCCCATTAGTGTCATATCTTACCGTCAAGAAGCCAAGGGGATCAGTTCCCTGCGCCCCTAGTGGCGGGGCAAAGTCAAAGGGGTCAAGGTAAGCATTACAGCTTTTTCCGCAGTCTGTATATGATGCTGGTGTTGTGAAATTGGAGCATGCGCTCACTAAGCAGTTGCCTGAGACGTCACACAGCGTATATTTATAGTAATATGAGGTATTGGAAGCAAGAGCATATCCTAACTTGTTTGTGTTGTACTGGAAATTATCAATAGGAATGTCATGCCATGAAATGAATCCATTCTTAGCAATGGTCGTGTTGATAGTCAGGCATCGGGAGTCATTTCTGTAGAACTTCAGGCTGACGTTGGATGGCTCAAAGGTATCCAGGCCAATAAATGCGCCATCAGGCATGGCTCTTGCCTCAGCCCAGGCCAACTGTGGAGGTGTCTTGTCGTCGGGATCTGCTGTAAGGCTTCCTCCACAGGCAAAGGGATCATACTTGCACATGGGATCCTGACAATCTATCTTGCCGTCCTGATTGTCATCAGCCCCATTCCAGCAGTCCTCAAAGGGGATAAAGCCATTCTTGTTGAAGAAGTCGCAGTCAGGGTCTTCTGATGGTAAGCAGCCATCCCCATCCTTGTCAACAATGCCTTTGCAGTCTTCTGCAACAAAATCCACTGTTCCTTGTAAGTAAAATCCTGGGCCTACCCTGTCAAGCGGATAGCTTGCATTGCCGGTGACGTTTGATGCCGTTGCGTAGACGCGTATCGGGGAAGATTTATTGAATGAAGTATAAGACTCAAGCGATTCCTTATCAATTGCAAGGATGCCTGCCCCGATTTCTGAGCAGGCTTTGTCGCTCCACACCGAAAGGGGAATAGGAGCAGTGCTCCAGCTTGCGCTTGCACATTTATAGGCAAGCTTGGACTCCTTAAGAGCGCCTCCTGACAGGCTGGTTTCATACTTAAAGTAGAACTCAAACCCTGTCTGGTTGTTGTCGCTTGCATTGCAGTTGTTCGTCGCATTGTTGTCAGTGTCAAGGTAGAGATAGAAGCTTGCTGTCAGGTTGCCGCTACCTATGCTCTGCCCAAAATTCAGAGGCTTACCGTTGCACATCATGGCATTAGCAAGCGAGCCCACCGCAATCCCGAATCCATAAGTCTCCTTCATGTCTTTTATTCCCAATCCGCAGATGTCGGACTGCGCTGGCAATCCGCTTTCGCTGCACCCACCCTCATCAAATGCAAGCATCACAGGCTCGCCTGCCTCCATACCAGCAAACTGCTCGGTGATAAATCCATCATTGCACCATCCGGACTGGACTTCGCCGGCTACTGCGTTATTTGCAAACTGGTCAGGAACCCACTGGCATTTGCCTTTGGTAGTGCATCCGGTGAAATTGCCATCATGCTGGAAGCATCCTCCTCCCATGAAATTCTCTGGCTCGCAGAATCCAGCCCTCTGCTCGCACATAGACTCAGCATCGCACTGGGTGGCATTAAGCGAGTTGCATAGTCCCCCGCACCAGCCGCCTTGGGGGGAAAACTGGTCGGTAGTCCAGTTGCAGAAGGCATCTGCATTGCATCCTGTTGCATTGCCATAATACCGCTCAAAACAGGTAAACGGCTTGGCATCACAGAATCCCTGGTAGCCATCGCCGCCTTGGCCAAACGTGTTATTTATCCAGCTGCAGTTGCCATTTACAGGGCAGGTAGTTGCATTAAGCGACCAGCAATCATTAAAAAAGGTATCATTGACATCGCAGGACGAGTACCCTCCAAAAAACTCATTTTTCCATTTACAGCCGCTTGCTGCATTGCAGGATGCCTCATCCACATCGTAAATCCAGCAGTTTGCTCCTTTCATGTCACACCATGCCGAATTGGTGATGGTATCATTAACCCATGCGCAATTGCCGCTGCTGTTGGTGACACAGGTGGAATTCCCAAATTCAGTGTATTTGAAGCAGTCAACTCCTGTTCCTCCACCGCAAAATGAGTCAGAAAAGCAACTGGAATCAGCGCAGTCAATCATATTATTATTATTATTATCTATGCCGTCAAAACAGATTTCATTTGATGATGCTCCCTGACCCCCTGACTTTTTACAGAATTGCTGCGAAGCATCCCAACTGCAGCTTGTCCCGTTCTGCAGGCAACTCTGCTCACTGGGACACTGTCCGCAGTCCTGAAGGCACGATTTAGTATTTGCACTGCCACACCAGCCAATGGCAGAATTTAACGAATCAGTTATCCATCTGCAATCCTCATCATCATTGCAGGCCTGCTGTGGGTTTGCATAATACCCATAACTAGCGCAGGTTGTTTCCATGCCGCAGCCTGCCTGCTGCAGTTCAAACGGCTTTTCACAGAACCCCTGTCCATTCTGCGCTCCTGTTACATTCTTCCATTTGCAGAATCCAAGCTGCGATGCATAGCATGCCGTCTGTGCTGCAGTTACATCTGACCAAAGGCTTCCATTTGCCTGATACTCACATGCCCAGCAGGCGGTATCACAACTCTCATAGCTTATGCCAAACCCCATCTCGCACCATTGGTCCTGGCGCGTCTCACCGCTTGGCAACACATAGCTCTCTGACTTCCAGAACCCTCCCGCAGACTCACAACTCTGCTTGGAGCCAATGTCCTCAAAATGTCCCTCTCCACCATTCCCAAAAAAGGCTGCGCCATTAAACTCACAACGATCGTCGGTGGTTAGGGTAGTGCTCTTATTGTTCCATTTGCAGGGCATATACCATGGCGCCGCTGCTATCTGGCTGCATAAAGTCTCATTCCCAACTGCGTTATAATCCTCGCAAAACGCAGCTCCTGTCGGAGGCTCCTGCATATTATCCCAGCAGCTTGTTGAGGTGAATGTCGCATTGCAGCTGTTTGTTGCTGATTTCCATGAGCAGCAGGAAGGAAAAATAGGAATGCCGTTGCACAGGCTTGAGCTGTTCACGTCAGAGCAGGCCAGTCCCTGGGTAACGCCGGTGCAATGGCCATTACCCCATGTGCACTTCCCGCTCATGTTGTTGCACATGCCCGCATCAAATATCATGCCGCAGCCAGGAGAAAAGCCTCCGCCACCACCGCCAAACCCTCCAGTGAACTCCCCTACAGGACTATCACATAGTTGATTAAACTCATCCCAGATGCAAAAATTAGTGCCCAGGCAGTTTGACTTTTGCCCATCAAACTGGACGCACCCTTCATCGCCTCCTGCAGGGTCACAAAACCCTCCGCTGTAGGTGCAATTGATGCCAATGGTATTGGCTGCATTATTGCATCCTGCCTCATTGCCATCATAATCAAAGCAGCCTAATTCCTTACAGTAATATTCATTTTGATTCCAGTCGCTCGGCTCCCAGGTGCAGGGAAGTCCTGCATTGCTTGCATTCGTGCAGGTGCCATTGGTTGAAAATCCCCAGCAGCCCTTAGGGTTGCACATGTTTTGTGGCGACCCAAACCATTGGCAGATGATGCTCGCATTTCCTGACGTGCACCCACTCTCATTGCCGTCATATTGGTAGCAGTTAGCCTCAGCTAGCGCTAGTTGTACACCAAGCACAGCAAAAAGAGCTAAAAACAAAAGAAGCCGTCTGGTCATCAGCAAGGCTTCACTATGGTTAAGGATAGATTGATTAAGGATAGAATGAATGCCTGAGCCTCGTACCTCTTTTTTTCCCATCTAACCATACCCCAAATAATTTGCCGCTATTAGACGCCAGCCTAACCAACCAGTAGGCTGCTGTGATGCACATAATATATAAAGCTTTGGATAAAGTAATATTCACTCTCCAGAAAATCCAGAAAAGCCCTGTCGGGAGGAAGGAGGCAGGCTCGTGGGGTTGGCATTCCCAAAAAAGAATCATTAGAAAAAAGGCATGAGCACTCCTCCCTCGTTTCAGCGGGCAATGCATAACTTTATCCCTTTCGTTTTAGGTTCATCATCTTATTGCAGATTCCGACGGGGGAAAAGAAAAACGAAGAAAGAAAAGAAGAAAAAAAGTGAAGGAAAAGAAGTGAAAACAAAAAAGGCTCGGGCCGCATTGAGCGCTGGGCAGGCCATTGCCTTAGGCTTGAGCACTGCACAGGTGAGTATTAAGGGGAAGTGCCTGATGCAAAGCACGACGGAATTTCCATGAGCAATTTCACCGCGGGCAAAAGGAGAGAGAACAGTAGCGTCGCTTTTGGTAAAGAGGATGCCGGCAATGATTTTTGGGGAATGCCTTTTTCCCATGATTTGATGCCCATCAAAGCTGCAAAGAGGCAGGCAAGCTCCATTAATGGCGAAGGGTTATGTAAAAGGTAGCATAGCATGGCAATGAAAAACATCACAAGAAAGAGCAAGCTCGCAGAATGTGCGGTCATGTGCACATCACCTTTGCAGAAAGCAAGGGGCCTCATATTCCGGAGAAGAATAAAGGATGAGGCATACCTCTTCATCTTCGAAAAAGAAGCCTATGTTCCGCTGCATATGCTCTTTGTCTTTTTTCCTATTGACGTCCTCTATCTTGATGGCAGAAAGAAAGTGGTGGAGATGAAAGAGTGCTTCGCTCCCTTCGCCTTCTATCAACCCCAAAAGAAAGCTAGATACGTCATCGAGCTTCCTGCTGGGACCGTCAAAATATCAAGGACAAGGATAGGGGATGCTATCTCGTTCTGAATCCTTATGGCTGTGCCATCGAAAACAAACAACATTTAAAAAAGCGCCCATTTTCATGCTGATTGCATTAATGGGGGCGTCGTATAAACTGGCTAGTATAACTGGCTCCAGACAGTAGAGCGATGAGCCGAGATTGAATCGGCGATGAATGCAACAGGAAGCTACCAGTTGATCAGGGTTCAAAGCTGCGCCGACCCTAAAAGGCTTGCAGGATCGCACAGTGAAAGTCCCTGCGTCCCCATTTATCCCTTCCCTATCTTTTGTTCCCCTTCCTCAATCCCATCACCCCAACAATCACCAGAAGAAGCACAATCCCAATCCCAAAATACACAAGATATTCCATGACAAACCCAATAATAAGAGTATGCAGCCCAAACGCATAAGCTCCATATCCAAGCAGCCCAAAAGCGATAGCTGCTCCTATGACCATGCCAATTACCCTGATTACGTCAGGCGCATTCCTTCTGCCCTTCTGCTGCTTCGCCCTTCTTCGTAAAAGTCCGTACAAAAGCGCTGACACCAGAAGCGCAAGAAGCACGCCGACAATAGGCTTCCATGCTGCGCCTGATAAGAAGGCAGCAACAAGAACGCCCTGCGCAGTATACCACTCCCAGTAGAACGACGCATACGCAAGAATCGTCCACCATGCGCCTGTTCTCACCAATACCACAGCGACAGCAAATCCAAGAGCAAGGGCAAAAGCAGAAACATACATTCCAAGCATGACCTTTCTCAATCGCTCTCCGGCGGCCCCTGCTTCCTTTCTGATGAGCCTGAACCGCTTATGGTAAAGGTATGCCATGAACAAAAGGAAGCCTGCAATCGCAAGAACAATGAGGGTATAGAGATAGTACCGGTACCAGAATAGGAACCCTGACATTGCTACTCTAAACGAGTAGGCCACTGCAGCAAGAATGAGGAATGCAAGAGCCCACATGATTATTTTCAGGTTCTTTCGCTGCCTTTTCTTCCTGATGCCCCTTCCCTTGGTCCTTGCAAGCGCAAAAACTAGCAGCACTGCAAGCACCAGGCCCGCCACACCCGAGGAAAGAAGAGGCCAGTAGCCATACCGCGCCTGAAGAGCGAATTTCAGGAGCGCTGGCTGCTCCCTCAGCCTGATGAAAAGCTCGCGCGTCTCAGAGAAGGTATCTGATTCAACAAAAAGCGTGGCGTTGTATACTCCCGAAGGGACAGATGGCTCTGCATGAGAGCGGATGACAATACTATGCTGGTCCCCGCGAGAAAGGGTGACAGGCTCAGCCTGTTCCAGAGATAGCCACGGTTGGCCCTCAAGGGTGATGGCATATTCCTCCCTGACTACGCCCCTATTTGAAAGTTCCAGTGAAAAAGAATCATCTCCATACTGCACAGAGTAAGAGCCCCTCTCTGAAATCGTGCTTTTATAGCAGGCAGATGGTGGATGATAAGAATAAGACAACTCCTGCCTTGCGAGGATAGCGCCGCTTAAGGCGTTCTCAACAATCAATACTCCCAAAGCAGTGCCCGACGCATCACAGGGAGGATTGATCATGACCTGGCCAGTGAGCGCCGCGTTAGCTTCAAGAGGGCCTGCCGAAACACTGGCGCTATCAAAAGATAAGGTTACCCACTCAGGAGCATCCAGCATAAGGCGTGGTGAGAGGTCATGCGTCCCTGTATTCAAAAGCCTGATGGCAAACCCCTGCTCTTCGCACCCGCACACCGCCGATGTTGGCTCCTCCACAAAAAGCTCAGCCGAATAGCACTCCTCAACAAGGACCGATAGCCCCTCAGCTACAGGTGGAATGCCCGTCGCAAGATCACTCCCTGAGCTAAGAGTAAGGTTCAGCCCATGCATCCCTGTCCCATTCTCAGGGACGTTCAGGATGATATAGCCTAATCCCTTCTGCTCAGGCTCGAGCGGAAAGCTGTTGCCCTCCAAAGCTGCCCATGAAGGGCCGGAAAGTTTAGCAGTATAGCTCTGCTGGACAGCCGCAGCATTGCCCACGATAAACGGGATGCCAAGAGATGCGCCCTGGCACACCACATACTCGCTGTCTGCTTGGACAAACAAAGCTTCTTCATCCTCATCAAGAAGCGAGAGAGGCTCGCCAAACTCTACCAAAACCCCTAAGCATTGGTAGACAGGAAAGGGAAATTGCTGCGAGAATGTCCTGCCGCTCTGCTCTCCGTCAAACACAAAGGTGATTGTTGGCGTGCCGGATGCATTACAGGGTATCGTGAACCGGTAGTTGACTGCCTTTGCTGCACCTGGCTCAAGAATGACGGGATTCTCGGAGAGGATAATGGAATCCGCAAAAGAGTCCACCCCTATGGCAAAAGAATCAGCAATGGACTCAGGGTTGGTAAGCATAAAGCCAAAGGTGTAGGTAGCGCATGCGCAATAGGCCTGCTCCTGAGCTAAAGAAAGCCCGCTAAGGAAAGCAACAAGACTAAAGCCCAGCAACAGGGATAGTTTCATGGTCCGCATCAAAACACCTCAAAGCCGCTACCGCTAGCTGGCTATTAAATGATATGTGGGAATGAAGTAAGAAAGATGAAGAGAAAAAAAGAAAGAAAAAATAAGGCGTATGCCCTTTAATAGTAGGTCTGGCCGCCCTCTTCCTTGCCTTCGTCGTCCTCTTCCTTGAGTTTGTTGAATCCAACAACAAGGCCGAGGATGACAAGAAGCACCACAAGGATTATCAGGCCAATCAACAGAGCCTTCTTGACACTATCCCATGCATCGCCTGCTTTCTGCTCAGCTGCAACTACCTGAGCCTTCAGAGGAACCTGCTTGATGACCTCATCGCCGCTCATGACGGTTACGGCAAACATCTGGTCGCCAACAACTGCATCTGACTTAACTGACACAGTCACGTAGGCTACCTTAGACTCACCGGCAGGAACAACAACAACGCTGGCAGGCGTTATCTGGAAGGTAGCAAAGCCTGCTCCGTCTGCAACGAGTGTATAGGTCTTAGCAGACTTGCCTGCATTAGTCAGGGTGATTGGATATATAGCACTTGCACCCTGTGCGACGGTTGCGCTTTCCGGACCGATGGTTATGATGGTCCTTGGCTTGTCAACTGCCGTTGCTGCCTCTTCGCTTCCTACAATGAAGATAGGCAGAGTCTTTGTTACAAAGTCATCGCCGTCATCAAAGTCAACAGTGGCCCGTACGGTGTACTGGCCTGTCTTTGCATTGTCAGGGATGCGCAGATAGATCTCTTCGCTGGTCACAGAATCGTCATCATCGCCCTCAGCCTCAACCTCGTCAATGTAGTCAGTTCCTGAGACTCCGGCAAGCTCGTCAATGGTTATCTTGACCTTGACGTTCTCTTCGTCATATTCTCCCCTGTTCAGGACCCTTACTGCTGCAAGCAGCGCTCTGCCTGCCTGGACCTGGTTCTCTGGAGAAAGGACGATATCGCGGATCTCTAGAGCATGCTCATCGCCCTCGATGCGAAGGTCATACAGAAAGGTCTTTGATTCAGTCCTTGACTCAACGCGAATCTTGAGAGAGTAGATGTCCTGTTCTGTCCTTACAGGGATATTCAGGGTGATCTTCTCGTCATAAACATCCCCTGGCTTTGCAGTGAACTCTCGGGATTTCTCTCTGATGTCATCCCTGTCTCTGCCGCTGCCAGTAAGCTCAGCCTCAATGAGGAGATTCTCAATGGCATCTGCGCCTGTAAACCTAAAGGTAACAAGAGTTTCAAGCTCTTCGCTCTTCTCAATGTTCTTTCGATCATTCAGGTCGAGTCGAACGTCGTTGACTTCAACGCCAATGCTGACGTTATGATCCGCATCAAAGGTGAACGGACCCTCAAGCTCTGCTGCACTCACTAGGCCGGCTGAAAGAATGCCAACCACAAGCAGCGCAAGCACGCCGAAAAATTTTCCGGTTGTATTCATTTTTGTGGTACCCCCAACGTTATATCTGTAGCATAAAGCTGATAATGTCCTCTGGTTAACGCAAGCTCCTATTTAAAGCTTTCGTTCTGTGAGCATTTCAGAGTAGTTACTAAGTCAAACTATTTTAGAGTAGTATTTAATGCCTTTGGTGCCCGCTGCAATAAGCCGAATCGCAACACTTCACCATCATAAGCCTGCGGCCCTGTCGCATGGCCAGAAACTCATGAAAGCGCATTTCAAACGTGAGCTATTGAACACAAGTTCATCTGCGCAAGTTTCGCTGGTCGCGAATGCAATGAGTGTACCCAGAAACGTCAGTCTCGCTGCCTGCCTGCCCCTCTGTAATTACGAAGGGCATCATTCCCGAAAAAGGCAATCCAAAAAATCAATGGCGACGGCTGCTTTGCCAAAAGCAACACTACTGTTCTCTCTCCTTCTGCCTGCGGTGAAATTGCTCTTGAAAAATCTGTCGTGCACTGCATTGTCGCCCATCCTTCAACCACGCAGGTGCAGTGCTCAACACTGAGGCGATGGCTGCAACAAACACCCTTGTTGCCTGCGCAGGCCTAAGGCTTTTTTGTTTCCCATCTTTTTTTCTTCACTTTTTTTCTTCTTTTCTTTCTCCATCTTTCTTTTCCCTCGAAATTTCAAAGTGCACTATGCTCTGCAATACAAAGGATGAAGTTACGCATTGGCTGTGGAAGTGATGTGAGGGGTGCTAATGCCTTTTCTCTAATGATTTTTTTTGAATGCGAGAGCTTTCCGCTAGTCTGCCTACCCATATCTCCCAAGGCTCCATACGCTGGCTGTCTCGATGGGCTTTTCAGGCTGGTGAATATGAATTACGCCGAATCGCAATCTTTTTAACAGGCTCACGTTCCCCACGAGCAGAAAATGGAAGAGCAACCCCCTGGGCAGGAAGGTGGAAAGTCTGTAGCGCTAAAAGAGGCTGTGCCTAAGCCAGAGGACGATGAGGACATCAGTATTGACTTCTCAAAAATAAAGGCATTCTTCAGGGGGAAGAAAAAGGAAGGCGATAGCGGAGAGAGGAAGGTGAAGGCAGCATCAAAAGAGCCTGGCGATGAGGATGATGACCTGACCATTGACTTCTCAAAAATAAAGGCATTCTTCAAAAGAGATAAAGGAGGAGCAAAGGACGACAAAAAAGAGGATGACCTTGACATTGACTTCAGAAAGGTTGCTGGATTCATAACAGCAAAGCAGGCCATCTTAATCCCTATCTTAGTCATTCTTATTGCGGCATCAGCAAGCATCTATCTGAGAGCCCAGCCTGCCTATCTTCCGATAACTGACCAGTGGGCAGAGCAGTCTCTCTACGCTGGCCTAAGAAACCAGATTGACCAAAAGGTGCAGCAGGAATATCCAACACTTGCAGCACAATCAAGGCAGGCAAGGGTGCAGGCCGAGTACGAGCTGGTGCTCAAAAACGAGAAAGCAGCAATCCGCGCCCAGATAAAACAGATATCAAACCAGTTCACTGAGAACTTTCAGGATTCTTCCGGCCAGACCTACCTGCTTGCAATTGATCCTTACTTTTGGTACAGGCAGGCAGGAAACATCATTGACCATGGCTATCCTGGTGATGAATTAAGGGACATCAGAACTGGCGAGCTTTGCAAAAGCCCCTCTGACACCTGTGTCAATTGGGACACCCACATGGAAGCGCCCCATGGCAGAGCCAACTTCCCTGACACCTTTCATGCCTATTTTGGCGCCTATCTCTACAAGGTTGTCATCGCATTCTCCCCCTCAACAAGCCTGATGACCGTATTTTTCTTCCTGTCACTCATCATAGGGACGCTTGCCGTCATCCCTGCATTCTTAATAGGCCGAAAAGTAGGCGGCAATATTAGCGGGTTCTTTGCATCCGTCATGGTCGCAATCCATCCTGCAATCCTCAACAGGACGGTTGCGGGATTCTCAGATACCGATGCCTACAACGTGTTCTTCCCCCTGCTTATCAGCTGGCTTGTGCTTGAAGCGCTGAGCGCTAAGGGGTGGAAATGGAAGGTTTCATGGGCATCTTCTGCCGGCATTGCAAGCGGAGTATACAGTAGCGCTTGGGGCGGCTGGTGGTTCATCTTTGACTTCATCATTATCTCGCTTACGGGCTATACTATCTATTACCTCATCCTGCACAGGAAAGAGTTCAATGGGCTGCGGGGCATCATGAAAAATAAGCGCGCTGTGACAAACATCAGCGTACTGCTGATATTTTTTGTTGTGTCCGCAGCAATGGTATCCCTCCTTTCAGGAGCGAACCTCATTACTAATTCCATCATGGGGCCATCAGGCTTCTCCCAGATTAAGGATGTGGCTACCGAAAAAATCTGGCCTAACGTCCTCACAACAGTCGCAGAGCAGAATGAGCCGGGGATTGGCGGGATAGTTGCTCAGGTAGGCGGAAAGCTTCTTCTCTTTATCGCGCTGCTTGGCATGCTCGTGATGCTCAAACTAAGATTCAGTTCTAAGCTGGATGTGTGGTTCCTGCTTGGTTCAGCTGCGTGGTATGTGGTGATTCTCAACATCAGCGGGCAAAGCATCCTTTCGCTGACCGTCCTGATGGCAGTTCCCATTGCAGCAAGGCTTATCATTGCGCTTGTTCTGGAAGACTATGATATTAGCCTTGAAGCAACTCTCCTTATGATCCTCTGGTTTCTTGCAACACTCTACGCCTCAACAAAAGGCATTAGGTGGATTCTCCTGCTGGTTCCTGCATTTGCCGTGGCATTTGGCGCCTGCGTCGCGGCAGCGCATTTTTATGCAACTGGCTTTCTCACTAAGAGCCTTCAAATCAACAAAAAAATTGCCAACGCATTGATGATAGTCATCCTCTGTTTTCTCCTCCTGAGCACATGGAGCGCTGCACGGGTTACCGCCCTCAACGAGATTCCAAGCATGAGTGATGCATGGTACAACGCCCTTGACAAGATTAACCGTGAGGCTGCGCCTGATGCCATTATCACCTCATGGTGGGACTTTGGCCACTGGTTCAAGGCCATCGGCGACAGGGCGGTGACCTTTGATGGTGCATCGCAGGACACCCCTCAGGCGCACTGGGTGGGAAAGGCACTCCAGACAGGCGATGAGGATCTGGCAATTGGCATTTTGCGCATGCTTGACTGCGGAGCAAACAATGCATTCGATGCCCTCAACGCTGAGGTCAACGATACTGCGCGCTCCATTGAGTATCTTAACGGGATATTGCCCCTTGCCAGTGAAGGGGCAGACGAGGTGCTGGCAGGCCACGGCATAAGCAAGGAAACAAGGGAAAAAGTGCTTGCAAAAAGCCACTGCACTCCCCCTGATAACTACTTCATAACCTCAGACGACATGATTGGAAAGGCTGGGGTCTGGGCGCACTTTGGGCTCTGGGACTTCAATAAAGCCCAGATGTTCAACACCCTCAACAAAAAAGAATACAAGAGCAACAAGAGTGATTACATAGCACTGCTCAAAAGCAGGTTCAACTATTCCGAAGAGCAGGCTGAAGAGATGTACAGGCAGATAACCAGCCTTTCTGACAGTAAAACCGTCAATGATTGGATTTCTCCATGGCCTGGCTACGCATCAGACGTGAGGGGATGCAGTAAGGGCGGGAATGCGTCAACGCTTCGATGCGACCTGGGCAATGGCGCCTTCGCAGCAGTTGACCTTATCGAGATGGAGATACGCATCCCTACCCCGCAGGGAACCCAATGGCCTGCAAGTTTTGTCTATCCTACGGAAAGCGGCATAGAAGAAAAGAGGTATGAAAACGCAAGCATTGGCTTAAGCATCGTTCTCATCCCGACGGGAACGGACAGTTTCGCCAACATGTTCGTTTCTCAGGAGATTGCAAAATCAATGTTCACCCGCCTCTTTTTCATGGAGGGCCACGGCCTCTCCCACTTTGACAAGTTTGCAGATGAGACAAGCCTCACAAGGCAGCGGATCATCGTCTGGAAAGTGGATTGGGATGGATTAGACAAAAATGTCCATCCCGCATTGCAGCCTATCGCCACTCTCCCTCCTGAGGATGCCATCGCTTCAGAAGGCAATAATACAGCAACAGGCAGCACAGCATGAGCACGCAAGAATGGGTAGTCATTCCCGCCTACAATGAGGCCGGGCGCATCGGCGGTGTTCTGGAAAAGGTAAAGAAACACGCACAAAACGTTATCGTTGTTGATGACGGCTCACGGGACAAGACAAGCCATGAGGCAGAAGAGCATGCAGTCATTGCCTTGCGCCACGCCGTCAACCTTGGAAAAGGTGCAGCGCTCAAGACAGGCTGCGATTACGCAGTAAAGAACGGAGCACTGCGCATGGTCGTGCTTGATGCCGATGCCCAGCACAACCCTGAGCACATCCCTGCATTCTTCAGCGCACTTGCGCACCATGACATTGTCTTCAGCTACCGCAAGAGAACAAAAGCAATGCCTGCAGTGCTTCGCTTCGGCAACTGGTTCATCTCCTCAGCAGCAACCTTATTATATGGCATCAGGCTACGGGACACCCAGTGCGGCTATAGGGCATTTACAGAAGGAGCATACAAAAGAATCAGGTGGTCAGCAAGCGATTACAGCATGGAATCTGAAATGATTGCAAACGCAGGCAAGCAGAAGCTGCGCTATGCTGAGCTTCCCATTGAAACCATTTACGCTGACAGGTACAAAGGGACAACAATCCTTGATGGAATAAAGATAGTCATAAACATGCTATGGTGGAGGCTGACGCGATAAATGGCAGAGCTTTTAGGCATTCAGGTCATAGGGTCATTGTTTGGCATCTTCATGGTGTACTACAGCTTTCTCCAGTACAAGCGCAAAGAGATTTCAGGCAGGGAATACATCTTATGGCTCACCCTGTGGGTAATCTTCATCCTTGTAGCCATTTTCCCTGGATGGCTTGACCCCTTCACCGCAAGAATAGGCTTCATCAGGACATTTGACTTCCTTGTCCTTGTCGGGTTTATGTTCTTAACTGGCCTGCTGGTATACACCTATGCAAAGCTTCGTAAGACCCAAAGCAAGCTTGAAGAGCTGGTCAGAAAAATTGCGATACAGACTGCAAAAAAGCAGGACTCGCCTGAACAGCCTTCTGAGAAAGATTAAATGTTCACTTTACAAAAGCGGGTGAATCTGAGGACACAACCAAAACTATTTTTTCTTCCAAAAGAAACCTGCCAAAAAAACAGTCAAAAAAAAGGCCAATAGCTATGTTTTCCTCGCTTCTGTTATTTCTCCTTTTATTCACGATGAGCGTGCACTTGGAAATTCGGTTGTGCGCTGCAAAGCCGCCCATCCTCCATACACGCATGCACAGCACGTAATTAGCTGATGGCTGCCTGCATTTCTTTCTTCAGCGTTTTTCACTCGTTCCAGCAGAAAACCTGTGTGCCGTCAATTCTGCGAGCATGTATAACGTTGTGAGAGCGAAGGGAGGAGGGGGATGCCCCATCTGGGGATACTCCTCATCGTCCCGCTTCATCTCAATGCGAGCAGACGACACACATACGGTTTTCTGCTCGAGTGAAAAACGCCAACGAAAACGCCAAGGCCTTCATCACCGATACAGAGAAATGCCACAACAATCGCTTCAGGAAGTGAAGTATTCCAATGCTTGAGAATGCTTAAATAGCCCATAAGCAATTGCCATCATCATGGAAAGCGAGCGGGATGTGCTTGATGTATTTGCCCTGAAATTTGCAGGCATTACAGGTAAGTACGGCAACTACATCATCGTTTCAGGATTTGTTGCAATTGCTTCAGGAAGGACACGTGGCACTGAAGACATTGACATGATAATGGAAAGGATAAGCAGGGAAACCTTCAGAAAATTGCATGCTGACCTTGTAAAAAACGGGTTCCTGTGCTTTCAGGGGGATTCTGCTGATATGCTCTATGATGAGTATCTTGCACAGAATAACTCACTGCGGTATGCTGAGGATGGAGAAACCCTTCCTCAGATGGAGATGAAGCTTGCAAAAGACCCGCTCGATGCCTACCAGCTCAAAACCAGGATAAAACTGAAATTCACTGGCCTTGGCCTGTGGTTTTCAAACATCAATGTCAATATTGCGTTCAAGGAGCATTACCTGAAGTCACCCAAGGATATGGAAGATGCAAAGCACTTACGGATTGTTTACAAAGAAATGGTTTCAGAAGAAGAGATACGGGCAGTTATCAGGCTAATAGACAGGTATAGGCCATGAAGACTTCAAGAGAGCAACACCTGGAATCATGGGCAGAATATGTCATGACCCATCCTGAATGGAAGCTCAGGCACACAAGATTCATCAATGCCCTTTTTGCAAAGCACCGCAACATTGTCCGGAAATTGCGGCAGCAGGAGGGCGGTGAAGAGAAGATGCGGGCTCTTGGGTGGATACGGTAATATTAATGTGGCAGGCAAGCTTCAGAAAGGTGAAGGGGTAAGGGATTCCAATACTTTTTTATTCCTCTCCGCTACTTCCCTGCACATGAAACTCCTCTTCATCCTCGAGAACTTCCACCCCCACATTGGTGGAGTAGAGACACTTTTTCGCAACCTCACCGCAGGCCTTGCAAAAGAAGGGCATGAAGTAACGGTACTGACACATAAGCTTGCAGGAACGCTATACGAGGAAATAATTGAGGGCGTCAGAATCATACGAGTGCCCTGCCTTGACAGCCGCTACCTCTTCTCCTTTGCTGCAATCCCCATGGCGATACGGCTGGCTAAACATGCAGACATTATCCATACCACAACCTATAACGCAGCGCTACCCGCGCTCATCGCCGCAAAAATAGGAAAAAAGCCATCACTCATCACCATCCACGAAATACTGGGAGAGCACTGGGGGCGCTTCACAGGCATGCCTCTCCTTTCTGCTGCCATGCACCAGTGGATTGAAAAAAGGATAGCAAGAGCACGATTTGACAGCTACATCGCAGTCTCAGAAAGTACCATGCGCCAATTGCTGGAAGCAAACCCTAAAGCTAGGGTATCCGTTATCTACAACAGTATTGACCACGCTCATTTCCATCCGGAGCTGCACGATGGCAGCAGCATCCGGGATGAGCTTGGTCTTGCCAATAATTTTGTCTGCCTCACCTACGGAAGGCCTGGCATAACAAAAGGCATCGAACACGTCATTGATGCAGCTTCATTAATAGCAAAGGCTGTCCCCTCTGCAAAGCTTGTGCTCATCCTCAGCAAATCCCCCCTTAGCCGGTACATTGAGATGAAGCAACGGATAGAAAAAAGCCCTGCAAGGGATGCAATCCTGCTGCTTGAGCCAAAACCCTACCCTGACCTTCCAAGATACATCAAGGCAGCAGACTGCGTCATCGTGCCTTCTCTTACCGAAGGCTTTGGCTACACTGCAGCAGAAGCCTCTTCCCTGCTGGTCCCTGTAGTCGCCTCCAACACCACATCCCTTCCTGAGGTCGTCTCAGGAAAGCACGTCCTTGTTGAGCCTGGCAGCGCAAAAGCAATTGCACAGGGAGTGCTGAAGATATACCGCAAAGAGCACGATGAGGTCGCCAGGAAAACGTTCACCATAGGTGACTGCGTGAAAAATTATATAAAAGCCTATCGGGAGCTTATCGAGGAAAAAAGGTAGACCCTATGGACAAGGCTAACATCAGGGAAGTCCCAAAAGTATGGGGAAAGGAAATTTGGATTGTCAACAACGAGAAATACTGCGGCAAGAAGCTTATCCTCAACAGGGGATTTCGCTGCTCAATCCATCATCATAAGCTCAAGGAGGAGACATTCTATGTCGAATCAGGGAAAGTCCTGATGGAATTTGGAAAGGATGCCAAAGAAAGGATGATTCTCTCTAAAGGGGACGCCGTCCACCTCGCTCCAAATACATGGCACCGTTTCACTGGCCTTGAAGATGCAGAGATATTTGAGTTCTCAACCCAGCACCTTGAAGAAGATTCCTACCGTACTGAAAAAAGCGGAAAAGTGGACCTAAAGACACTGGATATGAGGGAGCAATAAAGATGGACATCATAGTCACAGGCGGCGCTGGATTCATAGGCTCAAACGTAGCAGGAGAGCTTGAGAGAAGAGGGCACCGTGTGACCATCCTTGACAACCTCTCCACAGGAACAAAAGGGAATCTTCTCACAGGTAAGGGAAAATTTCAGCAGGTGGACATAACAAGGCGTTTCTCCATTGAAAGCAATGTTGACGCAATCATCCATGAAGCAGCGATTACTGACCCAAGGTTTAGCGATGACGCAGAGATGCTGCGTGCCAACAAGGAAGGGTTCAGGAACATTATTGCGCTTGCCCTTCAGAAAAAGGCAAAGCTCGTCTATGCATCCTCAGCAGGCCTCTACGGCAACGGACCTGTTCCTATGAAAGAAAACCAGAAAAAGCATCTCCTCAGCGCGTATGCTACATCTAAGCTTTGGATGGATGAATATGCTGCTCAGCACTATGCAGAGATGCACATAGTAGGCCTTCGCTACTTCAACGTCTTTGGCCCTCATGAAGCCCACAAAGGAAGGCCTGCAAGCATGGTATTCCATCTTGCTAAGCAGATGAAGGAAGGAAAAAGGCCGAGAATATTCAGGCGTGGCGAGCAGCTCAGGGACCACATTTACGTCAAGGACGCAGTGCAGGCAACTATTCTCGCCCTGCATGCAAAAAAAAGCGGAGTTTATAACGTTGGCACAGGCATGGGGACATCCTTCAACAGGCTTGTCGAAATCCTTAACGAGGTGCTGGGAACCTGCCTAAAGCCTGAATACATCAACAACCCCTATGCAGAGACCTACCAAAAGAACACCCAGGCAGACACTACCCTTGCAGGGGAAATGCTTGGTTTTAAGGCACAGTACACGCTTACGCAGGCAATTGCTGAATATGTGAGGGACCTATGAGCGCGCTTTTGGAAATCCTCGCCCGCTTTGCGGGAAAGAAAATCGTTGTCATCGGCGACATCATGCTTGACAAGTACATAAGGGGAACAGTGGAAAGAATTAGCCCTGAAGCTCCTGTCCAGGTCGTCCAGGTCCAGCAGGAAAGCTATGCCCCTGGCGGCGCAGCAAACGTCGCAAGCAACGTCACTGCCCTTGGCGCTGATGCTGTGCTCATCGGCATAACAGGCATGGACAGTACAAGAGAAATACTCTCTAGTGAACTGGAGAAGAGAAAGCTCAGCGCTGAGCACCTCATCATAGACGAAAAAAAGCCAACCATCATGAAAGTCAGAATCCTTGGCCAGAACCAGCAGCTTTTGAGAGTGGACTATGAAAAAAGCTCATCCTGCGACGCAGCAATACTCAGCAAAATCATTGAAGCCGCATGCAAAAGCATCAATGAGGGAGCAGATGCAGTCATCATCTCAGACTACGCAAAAGGCGTCATCACCCGCGCTGTCGCAAAAGAAGTCATCAGCGCAGGAAAAAGAAAAGGGATTCCCATCATCATTGACCCAAAGCCAAGCCACGTTGGCTGCTATGAAAACGCTACCCTCATCACCCCCAACAGCAGGGAGGCTGATGAAGCTATCAGGTATCTTGGCCACAAAAGGCTTGAAGGCGATGAACGGGGAGAATTCCTCATGAAGAAGACAAGCTCAGCCATCCTGATAACAGAAGGAGAGCGGGGGATGACGCTCTATGAGAAAGGCACAAAGCCTGAGCACATTCCAACAAGTGCTAAAGAGGTTTTCGATGTCACAGGAGCAGGCGACACCGTTGTTGCGGGAGTCGCGCTTGCCCTCTCAGCAGGAGCCTCCCTTAAGGATGCTGCAATCATCGCTAACCATGCCGCAGGCATTGTTGTCGGAAAGCTTGGCACCTCAACTGCATCAATTAATGACATACGGAGAAGCATAAAGGATGCCAAGAGCAATAATTCTTGACAGGGACGGAACCCTCAACGTTGATGAGAAAGGCTATACCTACAAGCTTGAAGATTTCAGGCTCTATCCTGACGTCATCCCTGCGCTCAGGAGATTGCAGCAGAAATTTTTGCTCATAGTCATCTCCAACCAGTCAGGGATAGCCATAGGAAGATACACCCAAAAGCAGGCAAAAGCCTTTAACAGCAAGCTTGACAGGGTCATGAAAGAGAACGGAGTAGGCATCGCAGGGTTTTACCTCTGTCCTCATGCTCCTGAAGAGCAATGCGCATGCAGAAAGCCTAACACTGGCCTTCTGATGCAGGCAAAGCTTGACTTTAAGCTCACCCTCCCAAAGTCCTATGTGATAGGCGACAGCTTCGCTGATGTAGGTCTTGCAAAAAATGCTGGCTGCGCCGCAATCTACCTTGAGCGCGGAAGCACAATTGACGAAAAAAAAGCTCGGGAGCGTGCTGATTATGCGGCAAAAGACCTTACAGATGCTGCACAGTGGATTTTAAAAGGAGAATAACCGCAGGAATGAACGGTAACATAAACACCAGTGGCAAAGCATTCAGTCCATCTTCGAGTGCATCATAAACCGCAGGAGGGTATTTTCGATAACTGTGTTTGGTTGGATATTGTCCTTTGGATTTTGGAAATTATTACCAGATGCTGAAATTGGATTGCAGACACCGATGATAAAGCCGTGATTGTTTAAATACCTCCTGGGATGAATGGTCCGAAAAACACACCTTGACCACAACCATTACAAGAAAGCGCTCAATGAAATGATTGACGCACTTGACGTCAAACAGCATAGTTGACATGCACTTCACCTTCAATTGTTCATTACCTATAGCATAAAGAATTTCCTGTTCTGTGAAGAGGTGCCTTTCTCAGGGTCACTTATACTTCTCAAAAAAATCTTCCCTGCTCATTTTAATCTCTTTGAGAATGCCATGAAGAAGCGTGCGTTTAATGTCCTTATTGGCATGCATTGGAACTACCGTTGTCCTGCCGTCAGGATGTCTATAGAACCGATGGCTTCCTCTTTGTCGGACTAAGGAAAATCCTTCTTTCTCAAGAAATCTGCACAACTCTGCTGAAGAAAGAAGCGGGAGTTTCATTCTACTGTGATAGCCTGAACCCCAATAAATTTGGATTCCTCAATATCGGAATTTTTTTTTCCTTCCTGTTCCACTTCAAGGCATAACTCAATTGCTTCCTTAATGTTTTTCATAAGCTCATCAAGAGTATCACCCTGACTAAGACAGCCCTGAAGCTCTGGAACGCGTCCAACATACCCGCCGTCTTCGTCCTGTTCTATGATAACATGATATGTTCTTTTCATGTAAGGTATAAATAAGGTGTTCTTTATTAATCTTCTTGAATCCCAACATCTCCCACTACTCCTCAGTCAGCCATTCATATTGTGTTTCTGTTAAATTCCAAATTGCTCTATGTCCCGGTTTATCAAAATTAACAAATCCGTGTTCCTTTCCATCTCTAATATCCTCATCCCCTTGTTTTTTCTTAGTGTCCTAATATCGTTCCCAGAGCATCCTATTCTCCTCAAGGGAATAGTGGGTCAAGAACGATTTAAGGACACGAGGAAAAAATCAAAAGTAATTTTTTTGTTTTCCTTCTCTAATAATTTTAATAAAGCAATAAGGCTATTTGTAAATTTATCTTCTTCATTTTTGTAGTTTTCAAAGAGGTTAACACTATGAGAATCCTTTGTTTTCATAACATCAGGACTTTTCACTTTCCTCTGTTCATCTCCCATCATACCCAATATCCCCAGCAATGACCGTCTCTTCCTCTTCCTCATGGATTTTTGAGATGATCTCACTTCCGATGTCATCAAACAGCGCAGAAAGCTGCTTGGAATAATCCAGATACTCTTTCCATAGCACGTCATCTAAAAATGACTTTCTCACCTTCACCATGACTGTTGTGTATTTCTGCCTGAAATAGCGATATGGCCTCAACCCATGTTTCCTGCACAACGCACTAAAGAGCTTCTTATGCCACATATCCTCTGTTGAAATCCTGTATTCAATCTCAGGCTCATCTTCCCTGAATAACTTTTTTTTCTTCGCTTCAAGCCGCCTTCGCGCCTCAATCCCTGCAAGCCGCTCGCCTTCAGACATCGCGCCTTCTATCAGCGCTTCAATCTTCCTGATTTTCTCAAAAATAGGATTCACTTGCTTCCTCCACGCATCCAGTCACTTTTTCCCCATCCCCGCAAAAATTGCCGACAGCGCGTCAATCCCTTTCTTCACCGCATCTTCAGACGGCAATGGAATCGCAAGCACTGGCTTTCCACTTTTAGGATCCTTTGTAATGAGCCTTGAAACCCCCTCCCTGATGATATCCCCTCGCTGCTCTGCACTATACGGTGTCCCTTCCTCCCTTACGGTGAATGCAGCGCCGTCTGCGGTAGCTGCCTTCCTGCCATTTTCCATACTGTCAGCAATGGACTGCAAAAAGGATATCCCTGCATTGATAAAAGCATCAGCAGGGCTTTCCTGCCCTGGCTGCGTGAAGGAATCCGCAGAATTCTTTTTCTCCTCTTCTCTCTCTTTTTGCTCCTCCTCAATCATCCTGCTGAGGGCATTCATAAATGACTCTTTCTTCAGCGCACTAAAGTCCACTTCCGTTGCTCCGCCCTCAAACACGCCTTTAAACAAGTCGCGCTTCAGCTTGATAGTCGCAAGTACCCTTTCTTCAATGCTTTTTCTGGTGACAAGGTTGATTGCTGTTACAGGATTATGCTGCCCAAGCCTGTGCACCCTTCCTATCCTCTGGTTGAGGACCGCTGGATTCCACGGCACGTCAAAATTGATGACCGTATCGGCATTCTGGAGGTTCAGGCCAAGCCCCCCTGCATCAGTTGAAAAAAACACCTTGCAGGACTCGTCATTCTTAAATTTCTGGATAAGTAAACCCCTTTTCTTGACTGGAACCATGCCGTGAAACATGACATAGCCAATCTTGAGCTTGTCAAGGGCCTCTGAGGCTTTCTCAAGCATCCGTGTCCATTGGCTGAACACCACTACCTTCTTGTTGTTCTCGATACATATCTCCCTTGCAAGCTCTTTGAATTCCTCAAGCTTTGGCGAGAAGTTTGTCTCCTTGTCATAGAGGTATGTCGAATCGCAAAGCATCCTCATCTGCTCGATGAAGCACCGCAGTCTCTGCCTGTCAACCTCAGAAATCCATTTCCTCTTCTTCCATTTGGCTAGGATCTGCGCCACAAGGCCGCTAAGCTCGTCGTAGGGATTGCGCTGCTGAGGCGTCATGTCAACGTAATACACGTTTTCAGTCTTTGCAGGAAGATCCTTTAATACCTCTTCCTTGTGCCTCCTGATAAGAATTGGCGCAAGCTTCTCCCGCACCTTATCAAGCCCTCTGTAGCCAAGCAGCCTTCCGCTTTCATCCTCATGCACATGCTCTTTGAGGAACTGAAACGCTGGCCCAAGCTGCCTGTTGTCAATGAACTGGACAATGGAATACAATTCTGCAAGCTTATTCTCCAGAGGAGTTCCTGTAAGGACTAATGCATACCTGCTCTTCAGGGATTTCACTGCCTTTGCGGTTCTCGTCTCCCAGTTCTTGATCCTTTGTGCCTCGTCAAGGATGATAAGGTCAGGCTTCCATGCCATGATGATGTCATTGTCCCTGATGACTGCCTCGTAATTGGTAATCTTGTAAAAGTCACCTTCCCTGTAGAGTCCGATGCGCTTCTTTCGGATGCCCTCCAGAACCAGTGCATCTTTTCCGGTAAAGCGCCTGATTTCGCTCTGCCATTGATATTTCAGCGATGCGGGGCAGACTATCAGGACTTTTGTTATTCCATTTCTTTTTGCAAGAAGCTCGCTGGCTGCTATTGCCTGAATAGTCTTTCCCAGCCCCATGTCATCACCAATAATAGTCCTCCCCCTAAGGGCTGCAAAAATCACTCCTTCTGCCTGATAGGGATAGAGGTTTGCATTGACCATAGACAGTTTCAGGTTTCCCTGTCGCAGCTTTTCAAGAAGGATTTTCTCTTCAGCAAGTCCTCTTTCCAACTCAAGCTGGCGCTCAATGTGCTCGATTGTGTCGCCATAAACCGTAACCTGCTCCTCAAGATTTTGCGCTTCTTCCATGAATCGGGAGAATTCTGCATAACGCTCTTTAGGGAGGAGAGATTCAGCTCCAAAATACTTGGCTGCAACTCGCTTGACGCCCTCTGATGCCAGCCTTGGGTAGCGGATGCAGACATCAAGGCTTTTCCCATAGCGAAGGTAGACCTCACATCTGTTGTCATCTTTTCTTGCCCGCTCTTTTGGGGGGACGCTTTTTCTGAGCCTTCCCAGCACCGCCTCAATGTGCTTGCACGTCCCAAGGGTGTTTGACGCATAATCAGGGCACGAGCAGTAATTATCACCTATCGAGAAACCGCGGATTGCAACCCTGTAGAATTTCTTGCTTGCAAGGGAGTCAACCCTGTAGTCAGTAAAGAGCTTTTCCCTGCCTGTTTTTTTGACTCTGAATTTTTCTTCTTGTGCCCTTTTTTTGCGTAGCTCTATGGCTTCTTCAACAAGCATTGCACTCACCCTTCCAGCAGTTCAATAACCCTTCCACCGCCACTCTGCATACAACAAAAACTGCTCCCTCTTTAAATGTTGTGCCGAGGAACAAAAACACTTCACTCCTCTTCTGCAGCCTGTACTTGTATTTGCACTGCTCAAAAGTGCTTATGCGTGAATGGGAATAGCAGGCCATCTCTGGCGCAGTGCAACCTTTCTTTTCCTTTAATATTTTGTGGGTGGGTACTTTCCATCCTCACCCATCACAATACCGAAAGTAAGGGATTTATATGATACTGCTGATTGGATATTTTTGATGATATAGTTGAGGACACAAAAAGCCTTAGCCTCCATCATCAAACTAAAACTGAAAATAAAGAAATTGCACATCCTGCGCCCCTCCAATAAGGATGAAGAGAAAGAACAGGGTAAAATAAAAAGCAAGGGATGGATAAAAGCTTTTCTTTACGATAAAAAATTCGTCGTTATTCTTAGAGAGGATACTTTCATATACTGCAAGAAAAGCAATCCCAACATAGAGATACCAATAGGATTCCTGAAAGATATCGGATAGGGCTATCCCCTTTACCATTGCAAGAGTATACCCCCATGCCTGAGCAATACTCTCGGAGCGGAAAATGACCCATCCGTATGCTGCTATAGCAACAGTTATGGCCCTCCCGGTTGTAGCCTTGATGATCCCCGCTATTGGAAAAGGGCTTCTTCTTTTTGATGCTGCCTCAAAGAATACCCTATGGGTAAGGATTGCAGTAAACCAATAGCATCCCCAAAGAAAAAAGTGCCAAGACGCACCATGCCAAAGGCCCATTGCTCCCCATGCTATGAATAGGGCATAGGCACCGAACCTTCCTGCTTTCCTGCCGCCTAGAGGAACATAGATATAATCCTTCACCCATGAAGAGAGTGTAATATGCCATCTGAGCCAGAATTGCGATGGAGTCTTAGACAAATAAGGGAGGTAAAAATTCCTGCTGAGTGGAATCCCAAAGAAATGAGAAATTCCCCTTGCCATATCTGAATACCCTGAAAAATCGCAATAAATCTGTATTCCAAATGCGATTGATGCAATGACTACCTCCCCGCCTGAGGGAGAAGCCATTCCAAAAATGCTGTTAGCTATTTTCCCTGCTGAATCAGCAAGCACCACCTTTTTGAAGAGGCCATATATAAACAAATACGCCCCTTCTTTCCATAGAATGGAAGCCAGTTTCTTCTCTTCCTGCAGAAGCGGAAGCAATCGTGATGCCCGCTCAATGGGCCCGGCAATCAATTGGGGAAAATATGCAATAAATAGGGAAAAATCAATAATGGAAGTAACAGGCAGCATTTTTCCCCTGTAGAGGTCAATAGTATAGCTCATCGCCTGGAAAGTATAGAACGATATGCCTATCGGCAGGATGATGCTCAGGACAGGAATACTTGAGGTAAATCCAGTGCTTAAGAGCAATGCTGAGAGGCTCTCAGCGAAAAAATTGTAATACTTAAAGAAAAAAAGGATAGCAAGGTTGATCACAAGGCAAGCAACAAAAATGTTATTTTTTCTCCTTTGAAGGTTTGTGCGATACATCCACATGCCACAAGCATAATTCACAAGAGTTGACAAAAGGAGAAGCCCTAAAAATCTCCAGTCCCAGCTAGCGTAAAAGAAATAGCTTATGAAAAGAAGAAAAGGGTTTTTCCACCTGTGAGGAAGCAGCCAGTATAGGCTGAAACTAATAAATACAAAAAAAATAAAATCGATAGAATTAAACAAATATATCATATTTTAAATAGATGCCATTTTGCTATAAAAGGGTTTTCCTATGGTTTCATCATCTTTACGAAAATGTCCAGTCATTCTTTTAAGGATAGTATTCATCCTGCTTCTTCTTGAGGGTGGCCTTTGGGTTTCTGGGCTTGCACATATTGCAATCTACTCACGTAATCAAAAAGAGATCCAGAAAGAAAATTTTGTTATACTTACCATTGGGGATTCTATGACTCTCAGTGGAGAAGACCCATGGCCCTGGCAACTACAAAGAATGCTTAATGAAAAATATCCTTCGCTTAACGTAATGGTTGTTAGTCAGGCAACTGCAGGGTCCAATACAAAAGAAATCGCAGACAAACTGAATTCTTTTGACTGGGAGAAATATCAGCCAAAAGTCATTGTTGCCATGATGGGTGTATCTGATAAAGGTGAGCTTGGTAAAAAAAGCTGGTTTTTTTCGCTTTTGGACAGATCAAAAATAATCGAAATGCTCAGGTTTTTTATCAAAAAATCAATAGGCTCCAGCAGCATCATTCAATCATTCATGCCAGTAAAGGAAAACACCAGCAAAGAACCCTCCCCTATAGGTGAACAATTCATCTCATCGCCCCCTAAAGCAGCCAAAAACCTCTCCCATGAGATTGAAGTCAATAAAACAATAGCCATTCTCAGGGAGAAAATTCATAATTCCAGCAATGCAAGCAGAGATAAACTCTACCTTGGCCAGACATATTACAATGAGCGTAGGTTCCATGAAGCTGAGCCCATTCATGAGGAGCTTTTGGAAATATTCCCCGGAAACGTCCCTATCTCACTAAACCTTGGCGTAATTTATCTTGAACTGAAAAAGCCACATAAGGCAGTCCCCCTTTTCAGGAGGTATGTTAAGGCAAATCCATGGGATAGGGAGGCGTTTTTTTACCTTATGAGAGCATCAGATCAGGCAAACCTCTCTACAGAGGCGCTTTCTCTTGCAGAGGTTGTAGTCAGGAAAGAACCAAACAATGAAGAAGGATGGAGCGTTATTGTTTGGAACCTGATAAAGACTGGTCAGGGGGAAGCAGTTGAGAGTTTGCTATTGCAGCTGCAGGCAAAACAGCCTGACATTGCAAGTTATGTTTTCAGGGATATTGGCAGGAGATTTTATTCTGAAGGAAAATTTAATGAGAGTGATAATTATTTTGAGAGGGAATTTTCTCTCAAAAAAAGCTTTTATAATGCACTCACTAAAGAGAGCTATGAGAGAGTATATTCGCTTTCTCAGGAACATGATGCCCTGCTCATTGCAATGCAGTATCCCCTTCTTCCCATCTCAGTAATGAAGCTGTACTTTGAAAATGATGAGAGAATTCTTTTTGTTGAGAATGATCAGAATTTCCGAAACGCGCTGGGAAATTCTACCTACGACGATTTGTTTGTTGATAATTTTTTTGGAGTCTTTGGCCATTGCACAAAAAGGGGGAATGAGCTTATTGCAATGAATGTCGAGCAGGCGATTAGCAAGTATTTTTCGTTGGATAAAGAGAAATCGCCCACAAATCCATCAGACAAAGGGCAATTGCGTGAGCTTCCCCAATAACATTTAAAAGAGCAGCATGCACCTTTTATTCCATGCAAAAAAAGATACTCCATAGGGATGATCTCCTCAAAGCAATACAGCAGGAAAAAAAGAAGGGAAAATCAATCGTCACCTGCAACGGCTGCTTTGACATCCTCCATGCAGGCCACATTAAATTTCTTGAAGAGGCAAAATCCCATGGAGACATCCTCATAGTAGCAATCAACACCGATGCCTACATCACAAAAAAGAAAGGAAGGGGCAGGCCAGTTAACTCTCAGGATGACAGGGCTTTGGTTCTTGCCGCGCTTGCCTGCGTTGACTACGTCGCCATTTTTGCAGAGGACACCCCTATTGCATTGCTGGAAGAACTCAAACCAGACGTCCACTGCAACGGCGAGGAATATGGCGAGAACTGCGTTGAAGCTGCTACAGTAAGGAAAAATGGAGGCAGGCTTCATCTCATCAGGAATTACAAGGGGCTCTCCACAACAAACATTCTCAAAAAGATTGCAGCACAATAAGCACCCTCTCACCATGAACATACTCATCATCAAGCTTGGAGCAATAGGAGACGTTGTCCGGACAACCTGCATCCTCTCAGGACTTCATGAAAAATATCCTGGCTGCAGAATCACCTGGGTGACAAAGCAGGGTCACGCAGGCGTTCTCAGTGGAATCAGCTTCATCGAAAGAATTGTGGCAATTGACGAGGCTCAGAGCATCATCCAAATGAGCAGGCAGGAGCCATTTGGACTTTCCATCTGTCTTGACGATGAGGATGAAGCGCTCAGCCTTGCATCAGAAGTATCCGCAAAAAGGAAATTTGGCTCATTCCTCCACAACTGCAGGAAAAGCTATTCAGAGGATGCGCAGGCATGGTTTGACATGAGCCTGCTCTCGCGCTTTGGAAAGGACAAGGCAGACAGCCTCAAAAAAGCAAACCAGAAGACATACCCTCAACTTCTGGCAGAGATGCTCCAGATACAAAAAGGCGAGCCTGTCATCGCGCTCTTCCGCAAAGAGCAGTCATTCGCTGGAGCATTTGCAAAAAGGCATGGGATACGCAGTGGTGACGGCGTCATCGGCATCAACACTGGCTCTGGTGGAAGATGGAAGGGAAAGCGCCTCAGCAGGGAGCAGACAGCAAACCTTATTGATGCAATTGCGGCAAAAGGCAAAAAGGCAATCCTCTTCGGAGGCCCTGAAGAAAAGGAGCGCAATGCAGAAATCATAGATCTATGCGCAAAAAAGCCAATCAACGCAGGAACCAATAACTCCCTTAGGGAGTTTGCATCCCTCATCAGCCTCTGCACCTGCGTTATCTGCAGCGACTCCCTTGCCCTCCACCTTGCAATAGCACTCAAAAAATACGCCATCACCCTGATTGGCCCGACAAGCGCAGCTGAAATAGACCTCTATGGCCGCGGGGCGAAGATTTCTCCAAACTGCGATTGCTTCTACAAAAAGGAGTGCATCCATCCAAAGAGCTGCCTTGAGCGCCTTGAACTAAGCACCATTATCCGGGAGATTGAGCATGAAAAAAGCAGCGCATAACACAATCGTCCTCATCCCCACCTTCAACGAGAGCGAGAACATACTCGACCTGATTGCCGCAGTAAGCAGGTACCCTGTGGACATTCTCATCATCGATGACAACAGCCCTGACGGCACTGCCCGCCTTGTAAGAGAAGAAATGAAAAAAAGAAAAAACCTCCATCTGCTGCTCAGGAAAAAAAACAGGGGCAGGGGAGCAGCAGGCATTGCAGGATTCAGAAAAGCCCTTGAGCGCCCCTACACCTGCATTATCGAGATGGATGCTGACTTCTCCCACAACCCTGACGACATCCCCAGGCTTATCAGCGCTCTTGACGCCAATGCCGACGTTGTCCTTGGCTCCCGCCTTGTTGCTGGAGGAAAAGACATGGGAAGAAGTCTCCAGCGAATGCTCATCACAAGGATTGCCAATCTTTACATCAGAGCCCTGCTCGGAATAAAAGCCAAAGACTGCAATTCAGGATTCAGGTGCTTCAGGAGAGAGGTTCTCGAAAACATCAGGCTCTGCTCCATGACTTCAACTGGCCCTGACATCGTCCAGGAAGTGCTCTATCGCTGCCACAAAAAAGGCTACAGGATAAGAGAAATCCCCATCACATTTATCAACCGCAGGAAAGGTGAATCAAAGCTCACCATCCCCATGATACTCAAAAGCTATTTTCGGATGATAGCCATACGCTTCAGGCAATAGATAAAAGCAGATGATATGCGGGCTTGCTGTCGCTCTGTGCTGCTCCTGAGGCAGGGTCCGCGCAAGCGAATGAAGTATGCTAACCGCTTCATCCGATTAGAAAAAGTGAGAACGTGGCGAGTAGAATTATTTTTGAAGCAGATATTGCATTTACATAGCATAAGGAGAACTTGGGTTATACGTAATACTTCACTATCCTGAAGGATTTAAGAGTATCTCCTGCAATTCTTGGAGGACATTCTTCTTGCTGAGCCGCAAGGTTTGAATAACAGAGAGCAGTATTGCTGTTGCATGAGCACCCCTCGTGC
>Ga0208373_1001396_pt1 | contig 32752 bp, 29 predicted proteins | sample RifOxyC2_FD_184036 | JGI IMG/M metagenome (GOLD analysis project Ga0208373, IMG submission 184036) | Soil microbial communities from Rifle, Colorado - Rifle Oxygen_injection C2 (SPAdes) | ecosystem: Environmental > Terrestrial > Deep subsurface > Rock core/Sediment | place: Rifle, Colorado... | reverse complement strand
ACAAAAGTTGTATCAAAATCTGAAGAGATGATAGATCTTAGTTTACGGTTATGTTGGAATATAAATGAGAACAATAGTTTTGAATATTATAGAGAGATCTTTTTATCTATCTTTAGATAACACTCTCAAAAATATTATTAAACAAGTCGAATCAAGACCATTTTATGGTATAGTAATTTCCGAAACGGGTGTTTCTTTAGCGGATGTAAAAATATCTGTACTTGGTGGTTCTCAAGTGTATTCAAATTCCAGTGGGGAGTTTATGATATATTGTAAGGCTGGAAGTTTTATCAAATTTGAGAAATATGGGTATAAACTGAATGAATTTATCTTAAATGATGAGCAATTCAAGAATTATCAAAAAATAAGAATTAAAAAATATTAAATTTATTTTTTTTATTAATGGAGGTGGTTATGAAAAAAATTAAACTTTTCGTTATTTATTTATTATTATTAGCTATTAATTATGTTGCTAAGAGTCAGACAGAAGTTGTAATAAGTGGAATAGTTACAGATTCAGTAACTCAAAAGCCTATCGAAAAAGTTATAATAACAAATGAAAATGAAAAAATAAAGGTTTATTCTGATACAAACGGAAAATATAATTTAAAAATAGTAGTATCAGAACCCTTTAAAATGTTTTTCAAAAAGGAAGGTTATATAACTTACAATAGAATAATAGAACCAGCGAACAAAAGAGTTGTTGATGTCAAATTATTAAAAGAAGTTTATAAAAAAGGAGTAAAAATTGATACTATTATTCCAGGCAGAATTATTTCAGGAAGTATTATTGATATATCGCCATTAGATTATCAAAATTATAAAATAATTATTTATGTACTTACAGATAAATGGTATATTCGTCCCTGGGCAGATAATAGAGAAGGTAGGGGTTATGCAAGGATACAGGATGATGGCATATGGAGAATTGAAACGCTTTATCGGGGCTATCAAGCATATTTGGTCGCTGCTTTATTAGTTGAAAGCAGTTATATTCCACCTTCGGCTGTTGAAGTATATTCCGACGACCAGGAGGCAGAGCTTTTAAGTAAGATTAGAGTTATTGCAAGTTATATAATTGAAGCACCTGAAGGTATATAATGTTTTTAATAGGAGATTAACATAAAAATAATAATTATATATTTAACTTATTTCATCCTGATTCTATCATTGAGTTGTAACTGCAATAGTACGACCCAATAGGATGATAATCTTTCTATTTCCTTTACCTATGTTCCATTATTTGGAAGTATGGAAAATTTAAAAGGGAAAACAGAAAATATAAATCTAACAGATTATAATGTTATTGTATATATCAGAGTTTCGGGAGTTTGGTGGACAAATCTACCGGAAGATCTAGTTTTAAATAATAAAATTATCATTAATTTCTTGTAAATTTTAGGAGGATATTATTATGAAAGTTCTAAAATTTTATTTAACCTTTTTTATCTTTACTTTTCTATTATTATTTATTTCAGCGTGTCCTGACAATGAGAATGGTTGTAAAATTGTTGACGGATCAGGTATTCCTGATATTGATTATATTTATGTACCGCCATTCGGCAGTTTTGGAAATCTTAGAGGGCATGTAGCCCATGTAAATAATTGCGACTATAAAGTTGCCGTATATATTTTTGTAGCAAGTGGATGGTGGACAAAGCCTTATTGGGATAATCCCTTAACAACAATTAACAATGATGGGAGTTGGGAATGTGATATTACAACTGGTGGAATTGACGAACAAGCAACAAAAATAACAGCTTTTCTTGTACCTAATAGTTATAACCCAGTTAAGATGGATGGAGGTTCAAACCTACCATCAGAATTGTTTGAAAATTCAGTCTCTAATATTGAGGTAACACGTACACAAGATTCTACCTTCAGAACTTTGTCATTTTCGGGTTACGAATGGACAGTTAAAACAAGTGAAAATCCGGTAGGCCCAGGACCAAATCTTTTCTTAAATAGCACTGAAAATATTTGGATAGATAATCAAAAACAATTACATTTGAAAGTTACTACGAAAAATGGACAATGGTATTGTGCAGAAGTTATTTCTAAAGAAAATTTCGGATATGGCAATTATATATTTTATCTTTCCAGTAGAATTGACCAAATGAATGAGAATGCAGTTCTTGGGCTTTTCACTTGGAGCGATGACCCTGATTATCATCATAGAGAAATTGATATTGAATTTTCAAGATGGTCTAATCCAAATAATTTGAATAGTCAATATGTAGTTCAGCCATGGGAAAATCCTTTGAATATTTATAGATTTAACACTGAATTAACTGAGATAAATTCAACACATATTTTTATATGGCAAAAAGATAGTATAAAATTTATTAGTATAAACGGGCATTTTGCAAATCCTCCCGATTCAAGTTACATAATAAATGATTGGACATATAAAGGTCAGGATATTCCCGTACCTGGAAATGAAAATGCAAGAATAAATTTATGGCTTTTTAACGGGGATAGACCATCAGATAATAAAGAAGTTGAAGTTGTTATCAACAAATTTGAATTTATTAAATAATGATTTTGTCTTGCTCCTAATGAAAATCTATTAGCATTGAAAGAAGAAGGTACAAAGATAGCAGAAGAATTTGATGAGAAATTAGATGAATTTATTGATTTGCTCACAAAATATCATTGAACATTATAAAGGAAAAAATATTATGGAATCATCTGAATTTAACTTTGAGCCATTAAAGCTGGAATTCAATCAATTGAACGATTATGCCAGACATGGTTTTCAACTATTAGTAAGTTGGTACACTTTATTTATTGCTGCTAATATTATCGCTGCCGGATGGTTTATATCAATAGAGCAAGGCAAATTTACCCCAAAACTATTAGCTATTGTTGTTGGTGTGATTTTTTTAATTGGCAACATTTTTAGTATTATTGTTACTAGAATTGGAAGGAAGTACTATCACAAGACCCATTTAAGAACAGCAACAATTGCTAAGAATCTAAATCACAATTTGAAACTGGAGAATTTTGAAATGAAATCTCCAATCCCAGAAAAAGTATACTCAGTGTAATAACGATAATACAAATAATTTGTGCCTCGATTGCATGCTGTTGGATAATATTTATATGTTTTATAATATTGTGGAAATAGGATAAAATAATTTTGAGGTAAATATGAATAGTAAAAACAAATCAGAGGCGAGACTATCTGAAATGAGTGTTAATTAGAACGTTAGAATTCTTGTGATTTGACTTGTGCTGAATTAGAGGATTTACTTTGCATATTTAAAGATAGGTTATAATATTTAATATTGCTAATTTTGAGGTCAAAGTATTAAATTTTCTATGGTTATGCTTCAAATAAAAAATATTAAGAAAGCTTTTGGGGAAAGAACTGTTCTTGACAGTTTGAACCTTGAGATTATTAAGGGAAAGGTATATACTCTTATCGGCTCAAACGGCTCAGGGAAAACCACATTATTCAATATTATTACAGGTTTCATCAAGCCGGAATCAGGTTCAGTTCGATTTGACGGTAAAAAAATATTAAACAAAAAGCCATATAATATCACCAAGATGGGCTTATCGAGAACCTTTCAGGACTTGAGGCTCATCAAAAATTTGACTGTTAAAGAAAACATTATCATATCCTTTGCAAATAATTCTTCGGAAAATATTTTTAAAGCTATGCTTCCTCATAACTCTCGCAAGGTACTTACTTCTACTTTATCAAAAAAAGCAGATGAAATTCTTGATGCTGTTTCCCTGTTGGATGAAAAGGACAAGTCGGCAGGTGAAATTTCCTTCGGTCAGCAAAAACTACTGACACTCGGATGCTGCCTTGCCGCTGATTCAAGTATGTTGCTATTGGATGAGCCTGTTGCAGGTATTGATACTGATAATTATGAGAAAATAAAAAATATTATTTGTAAATTAAAAAGTGTCGGCAAAACGATATTGCAGATTGAACACAATGTTGATTTCATCGAATCTGTCAGCGATGAAATTTTGTTTTTGAACGAAGGAAAAATCTCTCGTTTTAATAGTTACGGAGACTTTGCTGCTAACGAACTTGTGAGGCAGACTTATCAATGACAGCGACAATGAACTATATTGATAAAGGAAAACAAGCAGTACCACTGCTAAAGGTCGAAGACTTGCATGCAGGCTATGGTAAACGCCCTGTTTTGCACGGTGTTGAATTTGATGTTGGCAGGTCAGAGATAGTTCTGATGACAGGTGGCAATGGTTCAGGGAAAAGCACTGTGCTAAAGTGTATTTATGGATTGCTGAAACCGGAAAAGGGTAGAATTTTATTTGAGGGGAATGACATCACAAACCACAAGTCTTCAGACATGATAAAGAAACAAATTTTATATATACCACAGAAAAATAATTACTTTGAAAATTTGTCAGTTAATAATAATTTGGAGGTAGCTGGCAATACAATAGAAGATAAAGTCATATTAAAACAGAGAATGACTGAAGTATATGAGATAACAGGTCTCGGCAGGCATCGCAAGTCAACTCCATTTACTCTCAGTGGAGGTGAGCGTCAATTACTTGCATTTGGTATGGCATTAATTCCAAAGCCTAAATTAGTATTATTTGATGAGCCGTTTGCAGGAATGGACAAGGATAATTCTGAAGTTTTATTAAAAACGATATTGAAGCTAAAAAAGGATGGAATTGCGTTTTTAGTGGTTGAGCATGAGAAACATCTTACAAATTATGCAAATAAAGTTAATGAAATTGAATTAGGTAAAATTAAAAATAAATTGTTTCAAAATTCCAGGTAGAAAAATGAAAACAATAAAACTTTTATCAATAATCTTGATAACTGCTTTTCTTTTTACTTCTTGTGAACAGTGCAGTAATAAAAGGGATGAAGGTGTCATAAAGATTGGAGTGATATTGCCGTTGACAGGTCCTGTTGCAGAACCAGGAAATAACGCACTTAATGGAATAAAAGTTGCTGTTGAACAATTTAACAGAAAAAATGCAAGAAAAATTGTTCTTATAATAGAAGATTCTAAATCTAATTCAAAAGATGGTGTTTCTGCAATTAATAAATTAATAGAAGTAGATAAAACAAAAATTATAATTGGCGATATAATGAGTTCAGTTTTTCTTGCTTGCGCACCAATTGCTGAAAAGAATAAAGTTGTATTAATTTCCCCTGGAGCCTCAAACCCAAAGGTAAGAGATGCAGGTGATTATATTTTTAGAGATTATCTATCTGATGATTTCGATGGACAAGTCATGGCAAATTATTTATTCAAGTCATTAAATAAAAAAAATGTTTGTATTATAGCAGTTAATAATGATTATGGAATAGGAGTTGAAAATACATTTACTTCAAATTTTGTAGCTTTAGGAGGTGAAGTTTCTCTTAGGGTAAAATATGAACAAGGTCAAATAGATTTTAAAAGCATATTAATTAAAATCAGAAATGCAAAACCTGAAGTTCTTTATATTGTTGGAAATCCTGTTGAAAATGGAAATATTGTGAAACAAATGAAAGAAATGAATATTTCTATACCAATTACAGGAAATTTATCATTTGAAAATGAAGAGTTTATTAAAGTAGCTAAAGGTTCTTTTGATTCAATAATCTTTAGCGCTCCTTATTTCGATTTAAAAGTTGACAATGATTTAGTAAAATCATTTGTAAAAGATTATCTTTTTATGATTAAAAAGGAACCAGATATTGCTGCTTCTTTAGGTTATGATGTTACACAGATATTGATTGTAACAATACAAAATAGTAAATTCGATTTATCAAATGTAAAGGATAAACTATATAGAATAAAAAATTTTCGAGGAGTTACTGGAAATACCAGTATCAATTCGAAAGGGGATGTTTTAAAAGATGTTTATATTAAGAAAATCTCCGGCAATGGTGATATTTATATTGTAAAATTATTTTCTATTAATTAATCTTATTTTAGCTCAGATAATAAATTGTGGAATTATGGAAAATTCAACAAATACATATGATAAAAATAAAGGATTTTATAACATTTCTTTTCTTACATCTTCACAAGAATGTCTTATCATAAAAAATTTGGCAGATATGGATTCTAAAGGTTACACAAATATTTCTTTTGATGATGAAATTAGAAAAAAAATTCTTTGGAGATATAATAAAGATGACGATTTATTCTATTTGAAAAATAAATATTTGTATATATTTACTGAAGGTGCAGTTAATTACCTTGAAGCTTTCAAAAGTATGCCAAGAAATACTTCATTTGAATTAGGTATAATAGAGATGAAATTATTAACAAATATTTTAGAAAATAATTTCATTCCAAATAGAAGGATTGCATTGATTTCTCTTGGATCAGCAACATCGAGAAAGGAAATAGAAGTATTAATATCATCAAAACTTATTGAAAGTGAAAATCTAAATATAACTTATTTCCCAATTGATGTAAGTCCATTTTTACTTCAACTTGGAATATTAAACTCTACGAAGGTTAAAAATAAAAATTTTAAAATAAGTTCAATAATTGCTGATTTCTGGGATATTTCTGAAGAAAAGAATTTACCTTTTCATAATAATGAAGAATTTAATGAAAGGATTTTTACTTTTTTTGGTGGTACTATCGGGAATTATAAAGAGTATGAAATATTAACAAAGATTAATGATTTAATGAGAGAAGGGGATATATTAATTATTGGATTTGAAACATGGAATGGAGATGATATTGATAAAGAAAAAGATAGAATTTATAATGAATATAATACTTTAGGAAATGTACAATTCCTATTACAACCGCTGTATCATATTCCTAGATATAAAGGGTATTTTGATAAATTCAGTAAATATTTCAACGTCGATAAGGATGTACCTCCAATTTTATTTACCAATACTGGAGAGGAATATAATAATTTATCTGTACCCAGAACAATATCCTATTGTCCATACATTGTTTTTCCAAAAAATGAAAGAATTGCAATACATGAAAAGGAAGATAAAATTATCAATCGAATAATATTAGCTCAATCATCTAAGTATTATATTGATGTATTTAAATCCTGGATTATTACAAAATTTCCTAATTTTAGCATTATAAATGATTCATTAGTTTCTACTAATTGTTATGTATTAGCATTGACCAAACAAGCCACAAAAAAAATAATAAAGAAACCTATATAGCGATTAATAATGAGAACCTGGAATCCAAATGATAAACTTACTCAACATTTTAATCAATATGATTATTTAATTGAATGTTTGAATAATGATGAACTTGACTATAAAACAAAGCAAAATAGTCTCACTTCAAAATCATGCATAAAATTTATTGATAAATTTCAAAACTACTATGATGAAATTTTTGAATTTTATTATAATTTTTCAAGATTAGATTCTAATCAAAGTGATGAAACATATGATGGATTAACTCTTGTAATTAGAAAAGTTTCAGATTATAAAGAAATATCAAGAGTTAATTCTGAAAGAATACAATTTAATTATTTATTCCCTTTAAAATTAAAATTAAGTCAAAAAAATTCAAGAAATTCATTAATAAGAGATATAATAATTTTTATTTTAGGAGCATTCTTAGGATTAGTAATTTCGTATATAATTGATAATAAGAACACTATATATCTTAAATCAATATTTAATGAAATACTACAAAATGAAAGGATAATTATGAACCAAGTTGATGAAGAACAAAAATTCTTTAAAGATCAATTACTTGATTTTAAACAAAAATACGATTCCTTGAAATCAATTAGAGATTTTAAAAAAAAGAAATAATTATGCAAATACTAATCAATATAATATTAACTTCATTTCTTTATTTTATTATTATTATTTCTTTTACTAATATTTATACACCTTCTCACTTCTTCTCCCTCACTCATGCGGCAGTTATCACCTTTGGTGCATATTTTACTTACATGCTCACTGCACAAGCTCATGCACCACTCTGGCTTGCTATACCGGGAGCAATAATTCTGGCAACAGCAGTTGGTGTGTCAACAGAACTTTGTATATATAAACCACTACGAAAACGGGGAGCTACTCCTCTAATTATGCTTATAGCTTCACTTGGGCTTTATGTCGTTCTGCAAAACCTAATATCAATGCTATGGGGTGACGATACAAAAAGCATACGTACCTGGGAAGTCAAAGTTGGTAACGAGTTCTTCGGAGCATATATCACAGATGTACAAATAATCATTATTGCAGTCAGCTTAACATTGTTTGTTTTATGCCTGCTGTTTCTTCATTACTCCCGATTAGGAAAACAAATCCAGGCTGTTTCATCTAATGAAGAATTAGCAAACATATTCGGGATAAACTCCGATAGAGTTATTTTGTTGTCTTTTGCAATCGGGTCAGCACTGGGTTCAATAGCTGGTATCCTTGTTTCACTCGATACCGACATGACACCAACGATGGGCTTCAAACTTTTGCTTTATGGTATTGTTGCAATGATAATTGGTGGTGTCGGCAGCTACTGGGGGTTATTGGGAGGAGCGTTATTACTGGCTACTGCACAGCATTTATCTGCCTACTACATAGACAGTAAATGGATGGATGCAGTTGCTTACATTATTCTAATTCTGTTCCTGATTTGGAAACCTTTGGGATTCAGCGGGAGAAGACTAAAGAAAGTGGAAATATAATGGAATATATATTACATTTACTGATATTAATAGGAATATATGCGATTCTTGCACAAAGCTTGACACTTGTAGCAGGCTATACAGGAATGGTATCGCTTGCACATGCCGGTTTTTACGGTATAGGAGCATATACAGCCGCTCTTTTATCTGTCAACTTCCAAGTACCTTTTTTATTAGTCATTCCTATTGCAATGCTCTTTAGCGGAGTGATTGCTCTTGCGGTTTCCGTAATTGCACTTAGAACAGTCGAGGACTATTTTATCATCTGCACACTTGGAATACAGGTGATTATTTTCTCATTGATGAACAATTGGATGGAACTAACGAACGGACCACTAGGAATTCCCGGTATCCCCGATTTAACAATTTTCGGTTACAAATTTTCAGATAAAATACCATTCTTACTATTAACGTTTTCGATTGCCGGAATAATCTTTTACATAATAAAAAATATCACTTCATCGAATTTCGGGTTGCTGCTGAAAGCTATAAGTGAAGACGAAATATTTACACAGAGCCTTGGAAAAAACGTTTATAGAACAAAAGTGATGACCTTTGTGTTTGGAGCAATGATAGCTTCTATTCCCGGCATTCTTTATGCACATTATATTACATACATTGACCCGACAAGTTTCACAGTAGATGAATCTATATTTATTCTTTCAATTGTCATTATTGGTGGAATCAGGAGTCTTTGGGGTTCAGTCTTTGCCGCAGCTTTTTTAATATTGTTGCCTGAAGGACTGAGATTTATTGGTTTGCCAGAAGACGTAGCAGCTAATCTTAGGCAAATATTATACGGAACAATACTTGTAGCTGTGATGTTCAAGTATAGTAAAGGTTTTGTGGCTAATTCTAAGAAAACCTGAATCAATTCATATAGAGCACACAAGTTTCTTCCTTTCTCATTGAAACGATGTTGCACCTATTGCTTGAATCCTTTTACAAGTAGAAAATATTTTGAAATTGTTGATTTGAATATTAAATTGAAAATTATATTATGAATTTTTTGAGTTTTTAAATGACAAATGAAGAGCAAGGCACTAATTTAATGTCTAATTTGGAAAATTTAATAAGAGAAATTCCGAATCTTTCAAAGGAAGATTTTTATCATAAAATAATCGATCTTAAAAGAATTAACGAACGATTTTATTTAAATAATCAATCATACTGCAGTGAGATTGATTATGTTAGTACAAATATTGGAGCTTATTTAGGCACTAATTCTGATAAATTAGGCTGGGGACATTCTTTGCAATATTATAAGGATTATTTAGTAAATACAATTAATTCAATGCTTCTCGAAGTCAAGTCCTTTGGAATACCATTAGAAAATGATATAAAAATTAAACCATCAATTAATATTTCTAATATACAGAGTCAAAGCCAAGAGCAGAATCAAACTCAAACAATAACTATATCATTTCTTCTTGAAATATTAAAGGATAGCCTAACCAGCGAGCAAATTAATGAGATTAAAGAAATAGCAAAAAATGAAACTGATCCAAATAAAGCAAAACCAAAAGTTTTACAAAAAATATTAAGTTTTGGTGGAAATACATTTTCAAATATTTTAGCATCATTAATTACAAATCCAGATATTTGGAAATATTTAACTAATAATTAGTTATAAAATACATTTTCGAATAGTAATTTAATCTGAATTTAATACAACCAATATTTAGTCATCAGAAATGATAAAGTTTATGTGATATTGCATTTGTTTATGGATGTGGAATTCAAAGCTGCCAATCAATTTTATTCGAAAATTCTTGTTGTCCCTTCAAATTCTTTGCTGATTTTTTGTATTCGCTTGGGCGAATTTGGGTGAAGCTTAGATGATGTATGAAATACAATGCCCACTTTTACCTGAATAATAAAAAACTATCGGGTTTGCATAGAAAACTTTCCTTTTTCTTGCCGAAATGATAGAATTTGTTAACCACTGATGGAAGAATTAATGAAAATATTAAGTGATGGATAACTTTTCTCCCCGGAACGTTGTGGGAACATCCCCGACGGAAGGAAACTCTTGCATTCTTAATAACTACTAAAGACAATTGAAAAGAAACGATAGGATTCAATAATTTCTGAAAAGAGATGATAAGTTCTGAAAGGAAATGATAAAATCTGAAAGGAAATGATAAGTTCTGAAAGGAAATGATAAGTTCTGAAAGGAAATGATAAGGAATGATAAGAATTAAGCATCTTTTATGCTGTTTTTTATAGCATCAATACCTGTTTCATTTTTCGCAAGTGTGCTTTGAAGCCTTTCTTAAATTCTTTTTTTCAATGAGTTACGCCTCGCTTCTCTCCTTACAGGATTCAAATAAGCTGCATAAACTTCGTGCCTGGAGTAACAAGTTGCACAGAAGGCAGCAAATTCTTTTTAAATAATTTCAAATACATTTGTCAAACGACACATTGCTTTTAGAAAGATTTAACAACCTCAAATTAAGACACCAGTTCCCCAACACTACTCACAACCTTATATTCAACGTCTTCAAACTCGTTGAAATGTGCTTTGCCGCATTTAATCTTGAGTTTTTCTTCTTCACGAAGTTGTAGTGGATTCATAGTTGATTTTGTTTCAGCTACAAAGTAGATTTTCTTTTCATTCTTAAATATCAAAGCCCAATCAGGATTGTATTTTCCAATGGGTGTTTCGATTGTAAACCAGCTCGGCAGTTTAAAGTAAAATTCAATATCCTCTCTTGTTTCACAATCTTGTGCAAATTGGTATTCTACCGAAGAATCCAATGGGATATAATTTGAATAAATTGTCTTGTTCTCATTCTTTACAGCATAAGCCAATTTATCTAAGTAAATTTCTATCTCATCTTTATCGAATAAGAGCATTTCATAACACCTGCCTGCGATTTTCTCATATTTTATACCGTCAATCATTATTTCATTTAGCTGGTATTTTATTCCTCTTACAACCAAATCTAAGAACTGTTGCGGGTTTATTAGAATTTCAGGTAATCTTTTAGAATCTTTTAAAATTCGTGCAATTGTAGTTCTTGTAAGCTCTGTCTTATTTTGAATATATCCGATTATATCCGGTATATCAAGTATTTTTGCAGAATACTCATATTTCTTTTCACCAATCACAAAAGAAGAAACACCCTCTTGCTCAATATCTAAACCTACTTTTACAGATTTAATTTCAGGACGTTTAATTTCCTGCATTTTCATTACTTCTTCTGAAGAATGTTTTATTAATTCTTGAGTATCATACTCAACTCTATATCTTGTCTTGTGGCTGATTCTATCCCAAATATCCTTGAAATTCGGGTCTAATTCAAAACCTTTACGATATTCAAGTTTCACTCGCTTATTTTTATCCTGTACCATTTCTCTTTTGAACTTGTAACCTTCGTCTTCAATTTCGGTTTGTAATTTCTTTGCAAAGTCTTCGTAGCTCTCGTTGGCTATTACAGTCAATTTATTTACATTCTTATCGAAAACCCTGTTACCGTCTTGGTTAACAGATAATCGCAATCCACGACCTATTTCCTGACGCTTTTTTATTTCAGACTTTGTTTCGTTCAAGGTACAAATTTGAAAAACATTTGGATTGTCCCAGCCCTCTCTCAAAGCCGAATGGCTAAAAATAAATCTTAATGGTTCATTTGTATCTAAAAGACGTTCCTTGTCTTTCATAATCAATTTGTAAGTATCGTCATCTGCTTGTGTTGGTCTTGTTTCGCTTGAATCTTTTAAAACTCCTTTTTTATCTTGCGAAAAATATCCATTATGAAGTAATTCAATTGAGAAAGGAATTAAATTTCGATTATTTCCTTTATTTGAAATTCTGTTAAATATTTCTTCAAACCAAAGGGCTATTTTACCTTTTGCTGTATTTCCATTTTCGTCATACTGCCTATAATTTGCCACTCTATCAATAAAAAACAATGACAGCACTTTAATATTCTTACTTTTATACTTTTGTTCTTTCTTGAAATGTTCTTCAATTGTTTTTTCGATTTGGACTTTCATTATTTCATCAGTCATTCCGCCCTGTGTCTCACCAGTATTGATAGTTGTTCCGTTTGAAAATGTTATGCTTTGGTTCTGATAGTCAATTTCTTCTATAATATAACCATCCTTATAAACATTTCTATTGTTCGACAGCTTAAATAAATCATCACCGACTTTCATAGTCATTAATTTTTTTACAACATTGTTTTTTTCATTTATATCAATCTTTACTTTAGCAGTTACCTTTGTTTTTGTAGCTACTACACTTTCAAGACTAATATATGCTTCATTAAAAGCGTTATCGGTAAAGACTGAATCCACTTCAATTTGTTTAACAAGTCCCAAATCGTATGCTCTGACCGGGTCTAAACTGTAAACAAGGTTATAATAATTTGTATGAGTTGCGGAATATCTAAGAGTGCATAAAGGATTCAGATTGGCTATTGCTTTCTTGCGAATCTCGGTTTCCATGTTCTGTGGCTCATCTACAATCACAATAGGACTTATATTTTGAATAAATTCTATCGGTCTTTTGCCTGTCAGCTTATCGTTTGGTTTGTTAATAATATTTTCGTCTTTTGCGAATGAATCTATATTTATAACAAGAATCTGAATTGCATTACTGGACGCAAAACTTCTGAGAATAGAAACTTTGGTAGAATCGTAAACATAAAAGTCTGCCGGGACATTATCATAAAGCATCCGAAAATGTTCTTCTGTTATTTCTAAATTCTTTAATACACCTTCACGAATAGCAATGCTTGGAACAACTATAACAAATTTCTTATATCCGTAGTTTTTATTCAGTTCGTAAATAGTCCTAAGATAGACATAAGTTTTACCAGTTCCGGTCTCCATTTCAACAGAAAAGTTCATTCCTTCTAACTTCTCGGACTGCTTTATCTCGTTACGGTTTTGAATTGAATGTAGATTTTTTAATATTTGTTCTTCACCCAGAATCAAGTTATTTCCTATACCAAACTCATTGAATAGAACACTTCCCTCGAACTGTTCGTTGTTCAATGATAATTGTTCGTTGTTAAGCGGCTGTCCTTCAAATACGTCAACAATCGCTTTTATAGCGACTAATTGAAAGTCCTGGTTTGGGTCAAAGTTTAGTTTCAAATTTCTATCTCAATTTATTTTGTTCTTCAATTATTATTTTTCTTAATTCTTCTTCTTTTGGAAGATTAATCAAATACTTACTTACAAATAATTTTTTAGACAAGCCCCCGGTTGCATACTTAACTAATTGTTCGTTCTCCCCGGCACACAATATTATACCAATCGGTTCATTATCGTCTTCAGCCATTTCATTGTCTTTATAATAATTTAAGTAAACATTCATCTGCCCGGCATCGGCATGAGTAAATTCACTAAGTTTTAAATCAATTAAAACATGACATTTCAATATTCTATGATAAAAAACCAAATCAATATAATAGTGAGTATTATCAAATGTGAGCCGTTTTTGCCTTGCCTCAAAACAAAAGCCATAGCCCAACTCAATTAAAAAATTCTGCAAATGATTTGTTATAGCTTGCTCTAAGTCGTTTTCGCTATACTCCGGTTTTTCCTCCAAACCTAAAAATTCAAGGATATATGGATTTCGTATGACATTTTCCGGTAAAATCTTTTCTTTCTCAAGGAATTTTTTCACGACAGCAGTTTTATTTTTACTCAATCCCGCTCGTTCAAAAAGCATACTATTCATTGCTCTTTGCAAATGACGGACTGGCCAATTATTTTTTATTGCTTCTGCTTCGTAAAAATTTCTTTTCGATGGAGAATCGGCTTTGAGTAGTTCAATAATGTGTGTAAAACTAAGTCTGTCAATGAGCAAATGTGGGTCAGTTTCAAATTGTCCGGGTGGTGATTGGACAATTGCTTTACTTTGTAATTGGTCAGGCAATGACTGACTAATCACTGCCAACTCAAATTGGTCAGGCAGCGACTGACTAATCCGGGGATAAACCAAATAGAATTGTCGAAACAGCTTCAAGTTAGTATGACTAAAGCCTTTATGACCTTTGCTCTTTAGCCTCAAAGCAAGATTTGGAATTAGTTTCTCGCCGTATTCTGCCCTGTCTTTTCCTTTTTGCTCAAATTCGTAAATGTAATAACCGATTATCCAATTCCGAATGGTAAGTGATGAATTAACCTGCTTGTAGGCATAGCTTCTGAATTGTGAATCCAGCTTGCTAATTTGCTCGGCAAGTAATTCTATGCTGTCTTTTGATATTATTTTATTTTCTTTCTTCATAATTCTGAAAAATCCTGGTTTGGGTCGAAATTTAGTTTCATTGAGTCCTTTTATTTGTAATAAATTTCCATTTTCCATCAGGCTTAGAGCCTATCCAAAATGTATTGGGTAATATACATTCATTTAAAAATGTAACTTCAGCTACTTTATGAATGGGAAGATTATAATCAATCGAATTTTGAAATGTATTTTCACCTCTCATATGTGGTTTTCCACCAAGATAAGGATTACATCTTGTTGCACCAGTGTTAATATTTGTAAACAAAGGATTATTATTTAATTCAAACAATTCAGAAGTTGAAAATCGTAGCAATGTTGGTTTTTCACATTGGTATCGTTTGTAATGTATTGCCAATCTCTTTAGATTAGACCAAAAAAAGACCCTATCATTCAAATAATAAAGAAAATCTTCACCAGTCCAATTATTAGTTAAACACTTCTTTAATGCTACCATCGAAATAGGTCTTTGGTCTCGAATATCAATAGTTGAATCGTTTATCAATAAATGCAAATGCTGTGGTCTTCTATTGCGTTGGAATTTAAGAATTTCTTGGTCAGAAGTTAATTGAAAAAAGTAATTTGCTGAATACAATTTCCAATCTTTCAAAATATGGTTAGTATTATTTTTACTCGTCAAATGATATAAGAAAGGGCATTTCTCTAAAAATTTTTTAAGATTCATAATTATCTCCAATTTCTTCTATCAATAATAGCTCGATAATCAAAACAAGTTCCAATAAGAGAAACTTTAATACCAGAACATCTTTCAATTTCTTCAATTAATTGCCTTGTTTCAGCAGTAAGTTGGTCGTATCTTCTTGCTTTTTCATTATCATTTGAAATATAATCTGTAAATGTAAGTGCAATATCTGTCGGTGAATTGATTTCGCATGCTTTTCTAAATAGTTCCCAGCTAAATTCAGCTACCCTTCTATCTCTCTTAGTTGTAGATGTTTTCTCATTATTAATTAAATCTTTTAATTTTTTACCAGAACGAGTTGCTATTTCTTTCCAAGTGATTTCGTTACTAATAAATTTCCCAGAAGTTCCTCCTACTCTAATTGGGTAGGTTCTGATTACCATAATAATTTTTCTAACTCTTTTAGGAGATATTCCAGCTTCAGATAAACAACCTGAAACAGTTGTATCTCGCGAGGTAACATGCGGATAAATTCCATGATATAGGCTTAAAGCAGTTCCCTGTGTACCTTCTAAAAGTATCTTTGAATTAAGACTATAACATTTTTCAAGTTCACCTGTTACTGACCCAAGATAGTGCCCTAATTCTTTTTGATAATGTTTGGCTTTATGTTTATCATTTCCCATTAATCTTGCTAAAATATTGTTTGCTGTTGCACTACCTACTCCTTGTCCAGTTGAACCAATATGTTCTTTAATCTTTTGTTCATATTTAATATCCTTTTGTTTGATAATTGTAGCATTCTCGTCAATTACTAAGCGGTTTGAATCTTCTAAACTAAAATTACTAATTTCTTCAACTATTTTTTCAAGACTTAGAACAGCACCTGCTCCAATTAATAATTTAGCAGTTTGATTTCTGAAAGAACCTGATGGAATTAAATGAAATATATGATTATTAGGTAACTCATATACACTATGACCAGCATTTGGGCCACCAACTCTAATTAAACAATCATATTCAGGAGCAATATGTGCAGCAACTTGACCTTTACCTTCTGAACCAAATTGACCACCGATTAATACATCAACCGATTGATTATCAATATTTGGAAGTAATTTTAGAAAACTTGCTACTCTAATTAAAACATCTTCAGTAGAGCATCTATCAGTATCAATTACTAAATCTGCATCTTTTGCTAAATCTATTACTTTTTTTTCTGTTTCATTGCTTTTTATAATACTATATATTTTTTTTGAAACATCAATACCTAAAATTTTATTCTCATTTCTCCGGTGATATCTTTCGGTAAGACTATCTGGCTTTGCTATTAAATGAATATGATAAACAAGATAACTATAAGCACTCCTAAAATGTTCTATCTGTTTTAATATTCGAGCAGAATCAACTAAAAAATAATTTTTTATACTAAAATCAACTCCATAGATTTCCTGAAAATATTTTAATAACCATTTTCCATTAGTTTTTTTATCCAGTGTTTCACCATAGTTTTGTAGAAATTCTCTACTTAATTCGGTTTCTTTATGTTTCTTATCACTTTTTATGTAATGACTAATACCTTCTTTTGTTTTTAAAACATTAAAATGATATTTATTCAGTAGATTAATTGCTAAAGTGGTTTTTCCAGAACATATTTCTCCACTTAAAATTAGAATTATTTTTCTTTCTGCCATGTTGATCCCTCGTCAAATAAAGTTAATCTGGATTTAAGTTTAGAATTATACCCTGAACCTCCTGGCAAAAGATATACTGTGACTTTTATCCCTTTTACAATTAGTTCGTCAAAAAGCATACCTTGAATAATATCCCAATTCCCTTTAGCTTGCCCTGCACCTATTTGTGGTATATGAATACTTGCATTCAATTCCAAGGCTAAATCCGCTAATTTTGAAAGACAATTTTGTAAACTTGAGTATCTTAATGGTATCTTGTTTTTTTTGGGAAATAATCCTTCTTGAGCTAACATTTGAAAAACATATAATTCTGGATTTACACAAAAGAAATTTGTATTCCCTAATTTAAATTCTTTTTTATTTATTTTCCATTCATCTAATTTCTTTTTTACAATTGGATAATTTTTGGATAATGATTTACCGAATCCGAACCCCATGGCTCCACTTGTATTAACTATTTGGGCGATAATTTTATTACCTGAACCTCTTGGCTTTGTAGCATCTCCATATTCAATAATAATTTTATTATCTTTAGAATTATCCCCAATTTCTACTGGAACTAAAAATATTGCAACTCTTTGTTTTTTTTCTTTTTTTAAATGCGATAAACCAATACAATATAATTTTAACTCTTCATTTTTAAATGATTGCCATTTCTCAATACCACGGGAAGTCCAACCTGGAGAAATACATTCATAGGCTACAGAATTTTTTGGTATTATTAAATCTTTTTGTACATTAAAATAATGGAACAACTTTGATGTTTTAAAGTAATCCAAAATGATTTTTTTTTCTGATCCAAAATGCCCGAAAATAACAGCACAAGGCTTTTCACTTACTTCTGTAACCCGTAAAAATATTGCCTCCAATGAAGCATTATATTTATTTGAGATTTTAATCAATTCTTCAATTGTTAATTCAACTTTGTTAACTTCCTCAGAAAAATATGCATATGGTAATAATATTTCAGAAGCAGCAACATTACATAGAAATTCAAGTTCCCAATTATTTACATTCCTCTCTGTTTCTCTATTTCGTATTGAATCACGACAATCAGAAAACAATGCATGACCAATTTCGTGGGATAAAGAAAAGTTAATCCTTTCGGGTTTTTGAAAAGGATTATATTCAATCTGTAAATACTTATTTTGCAAAGTTATTATACGTGAATCTATTATACTGTCGTTAGGTAGGACATCTATTTTTAATAATTTGGCTAAAAATGATGGGTTAAAAGGAGGCCCCTCCCAACCAAGTTCAAAGGCTTTTAATACAAGATTTCTTGCTCTGTTTCTGATAGCAACAATAGGGTCATCATTATCAGTTTCATTAATTAATGTTTTAATAGATGGGTGATTCCAATTCATTTTTTTCTTTTCTCCCCTTCTTTACTTGGTTCTTTAATTATATACTATTAAATGGTGGAGCTTCTCCATGACTTTCAATGTATTTATTAATTTTATTACGTTCATAATCTTTAATATTTATATCATCGGATAATACTTCATATTGTATCCTAATACCAGTAATATAGAATCTCTCAAAAAAAGTATTTATCTTTTTTGCTTTTTTACCTAATTGATGACTATCACCTTTATATAGAACTCCAGGTCTCTTCTCAAAAGGTAATGATTTTACTATTTCTGCAATTCTTTCTTGTAATCGTGATGTTATGCCAATATAAAGTACACCTTCATTATCGTCTTGAAATAATCTTCTCAAAGGTTTGGGTAAATCATTTTCAGTATAGACCACTTGATAATAACCATTCTTACCTGACGGTATATCATTATTATAATTTTCCTTATTTGGATTAACAGTAATCATACAAATTTTTTACACCGTCCTAAAATCCACACCTGCGTCTTTGAATTGCAGGTATGTGTTGGTTTTTAACTGGTCGTTATTTTCAAATAGTCTATCGAGCATAATTACTTTTTTTGGATTTATACTCAGAATATCGGTTATTACTTCTTTGGGTGACCCTGACAACTGCAAAACCAGTTCGTCGGTATTGATAAGAAAATACCTGCTATTACCCGATTGTTTCGATTCAATTTTACTATTTAAATCATAACCGGATTTTAATAGCAATTCAAAGAGCATATTTTCTTCTTCGGCTTCGGGTTTCACCGGGTCTGTAAAAGCGTCTAACTGTTGTTCGAGTTCTTCTACATTCTGTATATCAGTTCGCCACTGCTTAAAATTGCTCGGTTTAAGTTTGAATACTTTAAATCCCAAATCCAATTCTTTTTGTTCTTCTGCAATTATTTGTTGCTGTTCTTTCGGTTTTCTTTCTACTTCTATTTTCTTAATTACTCGTCTAATTCGTTCTTTACATATATCAGCAATTGTCTTATATCCTGCTTTAAATGCTTCGCTATTTTCATCTGTTTTTTCGGGTAACTGGATAAGAATAAATTTTCTATTGCCATTGTCTTCTTTATTCAGCTCTAATAATGCATGGGCTGTTGTACCTGAACCGGCGAAAAAGTCGAGGATAATATCATTGTTAACAAGACCTTGTATAATAATTTCTTCTATTAACATAGATGGTTTAGGAAATTCAATGACTCTAAATCCAAATAATTTTTCTATCTCTTTAGTTCCATGTGTTGTATAAATATTTTCGCCTATTAATGAGGAATATCCAGTGTATTGTTCTTTAAGTTCATTTAAAAATAATTTTCTACGAGGTCTGCCTTCAGGTGATGAGGGCCATAAAATTTTCTCTTCAGATATTAACCTAGTCATGGTATTTTTATCATATCTCCATCCCATTTTTGGTTTTCCATAATTTATTCCCGTTACTGGGTCAACTAAATCATAATGACAATTAGGTCTTAAATGTTTGGGAAGAATCCCAACCATGTTTCCACTTGTCCAAGCACCCCTTGGATCATTATCTGGATTTGTATATTGTTCTAATTTTCTTTGACTGCCCCTTATTTTACTACCATAGCATAAAAGATACTCATGATCTATTGATGCACCAGTGATGTTGCGATTATCTTTATTTTGCCTACTCTTCCAAACAAATTGTGCTACAAAATTCTCCTCGCCAAAAATCTCATTCATAAGCAAACGCAAGTTGTGGACTTCATTGTCGTCTATATGCACAAAAATAACACCTACGTCTTTTAATAAATTTCTTGCAAGGAACAAACGTGGATACATCATTGAGAGCCAATTGGAATGGTATTGCCCGTTCTCTTTTGAGTTCTTACGGAACAATCCTTCTTTCATTAAGTAACCTTCTTCGTCCTTGTCTCCTACACGCTTCATATATTCTTCTTTCGATTCGGAAAATCGGTCAGGATAAATAAACGAATCATTTCCTGTATTGTAGGGCGGGTCTATTATTATGCACTTAATTGCTCCAAAATAGGCTTTCTGCAATACTTTCAGCACTTCAAGATTTTCCCCTTCGATAAAAATATTATCAGTCGTGTCGAAATTGATTGATTCTTCTTTAGCAGGCGCAAGAGTGGCAGTAGTTCCCGTTTGCAGTGTCCTGAATGCGTCCGATTTACCAGCCCAATTCAGAACATAGCGTTCATTTTGAATCGTAATGTCTTCGCCGAGAGTAGCACGCAACCGCTCCCAGTCAATTTTGTCCTCAGACACAAGTTCGGGAAAAACTTCCTTCAGCCTTTCAATTTGCAATTGCTTTATATCCAATGATGAGCCGTCCATAAACCCCAAGGAAAACGTGAATAATACAGATTCAATCAGTAAATTTACGAAAATATTTTATTAAAAAGAAGGGTTCAATTCTATAAATAACTTGTTGTGAAGGTTTTGGAAAACAGACACGTCAACTTCAAAAATCATAACATATTCAAAATATTTTTTTTGGTGCATTATAAAAAGATTCCTTTTATAATTTAAAATATGTTAAAACTTGGGAATAATTATGAAATAATAGCGTTTTTTGTTAATTTTTTGTTATTAATGAGATAAAATACTGATTTTTCCCAAAATTACGACATTAATACGAAAACATAACGGAACCACTCAAGAAATATAAAAAATTAAGAGGAAGTAACAAATTTTGATAATGTAATTGTCGATTCCTAGTAGAATTCAGCGATGAAACAGCAATCACAGAGAGATTTTATTGAATTTCAAAATAAACACTACTTTTTTCATCATCATTCAGGTTAAAAAAATCATATTTAAGTCGTGCAAACCTTAAAAATTAATTTGCAGAGCGAAAAACAAGTGGAAAATGAAAAATTGAATTGATAACATTCATATGTCTTTACATTTTTATTAAAAGGAATGCCCGTCTTTATCAATGTCGCATAAATTACCCTTGCATAGCATTAATATATTTCTTAAGTTATGTTTGTAAATGTCATATTTTGACAATTGATTTAAAACTGAGTAACATAGATTATAATAACTCATAAGATTGATAGATTCTGCATTTCAGAAAAGATGTGATGCAGTAATATCAGAAAAATTATCAAATAATTTTTGGAGGTTTATAACAATAAATAAATAGTTTATTTTAAAAATTTGTAAGCGTGGTCTTGCTTACGTTCTTCTGTTAAAATCGCAAATTTAATACTCTGTAGAACGCAAGAGGACACGCCTGAGAAATCGGGCGTTTTCCTTTTTGTCTAACAGAGTGGGTGTTTTGCGATACCTAACAGAAGGACAAAAATGTGGAAACGTCCTTTTTTTTATTTTTATAAAGTGAAATGATTATTTCAAACAAATTAATGGTGATTTATGAAAAAGATTATTATTATATTTCTGTTATTGAGTTACTCTTTTATCATTGCAAAAGAACCTCGTATTTGGCTTGCAAATGATTATTCGCTTCATCTGAAAGGAGAACTTACTATGTATATTGACAATCTTTACAACCGCATCAAAGCTGATTACAAAGCCGATGCAGGCACTCTGGAAACGTTCTATAATTTCGGCACCGATTCAAAATATTATACATCTTCTGATTCGGGATTGCAAATAAAAACCGGGGATTTAATCATTCTTTTTTCAGGTTTGACTATTAATTGCGAACAAAAAACATACATAATACTGATTGACTATTTTGTCATTGACGGCTGTAATTTATGGGCTTGGATTTCTTATGATAATACCATATTTCATTCGGAACAACCCGAAGCGTTGAACTCGATTTATGATATTCTCAATAAAAGAATAAAAGTATATCTTAACCAAAATAAATTGAATGAGAAATAAAATGAAATTTGCAGGTGGTTTCATAATCTTGAAACTAATTGTGAATTATTAATTGTTAATTTTTAATTATTCTACGAAAGGATTTTTTATGAAAAAGTATTTAGCCATTTTAATTTCAATCCTGATTTTTTATTCATGCAGTGATACAACAGGACCAACTAAACCAGCAAAAGACATTGATGATTTGGTTAGGAATGCTGGAGTAGTTAATACATCAGTAGTAACAGAAAAAGATGAAAAGGTTAGTGAAGAAACTCAATTAAATGTGCTAGAGGGTGTTAAGAAATGGAATATTAAACTAACTAAAAAGAGCCTTGCATGGAATCTTGATAACAATATTATTCCATTTAATAATCCTAATGCTAATACTCTTTGGGCTGGTGCTTTAGTTCAAGGTAATGAAGTTCCCAATGGAATTTTAAATTCTATTGGAGATAATTTATCACGAACACCATTAACAATTACTGTTCAAAGCGGATCTGGGAATCTTGGCAATAATATAATCGAGAAACCATCTAATGCTAATTATTCAAAAGTGTTACAAGATATATTAGACAAGAATGTAACTAAGTGTACTGCTAAACAATACTTAACGGTACAAATTGCACATTCCAAACAACAAGCCTGTATAAAGTTGGGTTTTAGTGCGAACTGGTTGACTGGTAGTTTAAGTACAAATTTTGAAACAAATAATTCATCTGAGCAAAAAAGTATTTATTTGCTTTTTAAACAAGTATATTTCACAGTTTCTGTTAATGAACCAACAAAACCTAGTGATTATTTTGGTGATAATATTAAATTAGAAGATCTAAACTATTTTGTAAAACCAAATAATCCCCTTTGTTATGTAGCTAGTGTTGATTATGGAAGGTTAATACTTGTTAAAATGACTTATAACGAGAATATTACTTCAACAGAATTAGATGCTAAGGTAAAACTCGCATTTAGTGCTTATGAGGTAGGAGGTGATTATAAAACAACTGATATTGAAAGCAAATCAACATTTGAATGTTTGATTTTAGGTGGAAGTAATGGTGGAGCTGCAAAAGCATTAGGATCTATGAATTTAAATGGAATATTAGATTTAATAAAAGCTGAATCTGAATATACACCAAATACTCCAGCTTATCCAATAAGCTATGTTGTGAAAAATTTAGCTGATAATTCAATTGTTAAGTTAGGAGAGTCAACTGAATATACTGTTAAGGAATATACAGAAAATCGAGAGGATTATCAAACATTTGATTTTTATTTGTCCCAATTTAATATTATTGATGATGGTAATTTTTGGGGGGATGGTAAGTTCTTTTACAAAATTCAAATAATTGATAAAAATGGAAATTTATTAAAAGATGTTAATGACAAAGATATTATCATTCAAACTGATAAATTTAATTATATTAAAGTTGGAGATGGTGGAAAAATTACACTTACTAATGGAATTATTAAAGGAGTAGCTCTCAAGAAACAAAGTGGTGAACAATTTACAGTAAGTGCACAGATTTGGGATTATGATGCAGATACTGACCTAGAAATACATCAAGCTGGTAAACAAGGAAACATCTATAATTATCCTTCTTGGAATAACGATTTCAACAACTGGATATATATGAATTTAGTTCCTGATGCAGGGGATTACAATATTCAATTTATTTACAGAATCGAAAAGAAATAATAATTATAAAAAATTAAAAGGGTTTTTATGAAATATTTCATTATGCTGATTTTATTCTGTCTATTATTTTCTTGTTCTAATGAACCGAAAGATGTTAAAGAAAAAGTAGTTGTTCAAAAACAGAAACCAAAAACCGAAGAAGAGCTAAGGCAGGAACTGGTTGAGAAAGAATTGAAAAATCCAAAAAAATATTTAAAAATATTTGTTGAGAGAAAAGACCCCTTTATTGGTCGTGCTTATCTTATTTGTTCTGTTCGTAATACAGCTACTATGGCTACTTTTAAGGATATTGTTATTCAAGTGCAATATTGGTCTAAAACCAATTCTATGATAAAAAAATGGGATAATACTTTTTATGAATTTATTACACCGTATTCTTCAAAAGATTGTAGAATTGATTTACTAAAATATGGTGATGAGGTTGCTTCCATCAAAACTGTAATAGTAGGTGCAGCACCGGTGAAATAAAAATTATCTAATTTGATCTGAGCAATAAATTCTGTTTACGAGTTATTATAGTTACTTTAGTTACCTTTTTTATTATATAAATAATATCAAAAATTCTTCTTATTAACAGAAAATAATTTTGATTTAAATATATGTGAAAGTTAACTAATGTAATTTTATTAATATTCTTGTTGTTTATCGTTTTTCAGTTTAATCCCAAAAATATACATCTTGTTTCCAGTATATTTTTTAACCTCAAATGATTTTTCTCTTAGTGCAATATAAAACTGCCTCTTATTATTGAAAGGATTTTGGTGTTCCTCCTGCTCAACATTGCACCATTTTATAAATTCGTTATAAAAAATTTCTGCTTTTATATGAATCCCATTATTGGTTGGCTCAATTGTGAATTTCTCCTTATCCTCTTCTAAAAACTCCGCTATTATATCAGATTCTATTTGATATTCTTTTGTTGCTACTTCCACAATATCAGGAACAATCAAACCATTTGCCTGATAAATTCGCCATCCTTTTAAACACCAATTTAATATTCCGGGTAATTCTTTTCTGAATTCATCTAATAATTCAGATTGCTTTCTTTGTTCTTTTTCTGGAATACTAACATTAAATTGAATCAATTTTATTCTCCTCCAAAAACCACGACTTATGTCATTTATAATAGGTTTGTAATTTCCAAAAATTACTATTTTATGTACTGATTCAAAATTAAATGGACGTCCGAATGGATTCCTTGCATTTACTTTTTCACCACCAGTTAAATGTTTGGTTAATGATTCGTTTAATTGTCTTCCCTTTGGAATCTCAGAAGCCACAACTAATCTTTTTCCTTGCAATTGTGAAAGATAATATTCATTGTTTGATTGTAAGAAATTGGTTTGAAGCAAAGTTTTTATGTCAAAAGATTGATAATAATCATTTAAAAGCATTTCGAATGTTTTAAAAAGTGTGGTTTTACCGTTAGCACCTGTGCCATAAGCAAAAATAATTATTTGTGAATCTGTTGTTCCACTGAGCCAAATACCTGATATTTGTTGTACAAAAGTCATTAATTCTTTTTTACTTTCAAAAATTTTATCAAGAAATATTAGCCAATTGGGGCATGTTGCATTTTTATCGAAATAAGTACCTGCGATTTTTTTAAGTATATCAGAGCTTTTATGTTCTCTAAATAAATTATTTTTTAATTCATAAGTACCATTCTGTAAATTTAATAGATATGGATCTACATCGAATTCAGAAGACTGGACAGATAAAATAGAAGAGCATAATTCTAAAACATTTGTTATTCGATTTTTTGTATTTAACTTTTTTAATCGCTTAAATAATTCTGTTACATTCTTTTTTAATTCCGGAATATCGTTTTTAATTTCTTTAATCTGAGATTTTTTTTCAACCTCATTTATATTATTTGATATATTATTATACAATGATTTATATACTTGGGTTAATGAGTCAATTGCTTGTATCCTGAATTTTTGCTTTTCATCGTTTTTCCAGACTCCATTTTCATAAGATAACCACATTTTATCTTGATGGTCATACAGTTTTGATTCTTTAAAAATTTCAGTTAATAGTGAAGCGTCTCCATATTCATCTTTTCCTAAGCAATCCAAAATAAAATTTTCATCAGGTTCAAATTGCTGTGCTTCCACTGATATTTTTTTTCCTTCGTTTAAACCCTGAGAAAAATTATTTTTTAAAATCCAATTCTCTAGCTCTTTTTCTTTCATTTCATACGTTATTGGTTTGAGTTTTCCAGTTTGGAAGCTATCCATAATTGCTTCAATTTCTTTTTTATTTGTTACCTGGCCTTCTGCTATATTATCCGATTCATCGAAAATTAATGGAAGGATTTCATTTTCAGCCAGCATACCACCTTCAACAAAGCCTCCAGCCAAATAAGCAACTTTTAATCGTATATTATGTCGTTCACCTGGTTTTGCATTTCGAAGCAAATTAATACAATTATTTATTGCTTGTTGTTTCCACTTTTCATGTCTTATAGTGTCAGTGCCTCTTTCCAAATGTTTTGTTTTTTTTAATTGCGTATTCACTGGAGCTGAGATTTCATTTACAGGGTCTGTATCATTTATTAAGAATATTTCTGCATTCGGATTAATAAATAAATCCGGATCAAAACTTACAAAACATAGACGATAAATATCTTTTGTAGCAGGATCTATCTTTAAATTGTAAGTTTTATTATAGTATTTCTCGGCTTTTCGGAATGATTCTTGATGTCTCTTCCCGTCAATTAAAATAACGATTTTTAAACCTAAGTTACTTAGTGAATCAAAGCAGCTGAGAGTGTAATTATCTCTTTGTAAAATTTCCTTTAATTCTCTGTGGGAATAATTATCCGGAATTTCATCAATATCAATTTGGAGAATTCCTGTATGATAAATGAGTTTCTCAATTCCATTTAATTCATCCTTTTTTCTGTGTTTACAATAAGCTGACAAAGTAGCTCCCGGTATATTTTTTTTCTTATATTCAGTATAAGCAACTTTGCCTTTTAATTGAAAAATGTTCCTTGCTTTTAATACAATATCTTTATATTCTCCGGTTTTAATATTGTCGAGGAGTACACCAATGGTTAAATGTTTTGGATTGGTTGTTGCTGTTGCATTTGCAAATAAGGATACCTTCCGTTCAAGGATATTGAATTCTGACACTTTAATTGAATTTGGTTCTTTTCTCATGGTATGTTAACTATAAATTCTTTTCTTTAAAAAACTCATCAAAACCTACATTCAGCCCCTTACTATTTGTCTGTCTTATACATCTCTTTGAAAGTGCTAATTGTATTGGTTTATAAGGCTGAAGTCTAAATACTTCTGGAATATGTGACATATCAGGTAAATCACCTTTCATAATTTTTTCTATCCAAATCTGTACTTCGCTTTGCGTTAATTTCAATGTTTTTCCATCCACTATTGCTTGCACTAATCCATATTTTATCCAATTATGAAGTTGTGCTGGTTTGATGCCCAATTTTCGAGAAGCAATTGGTACAGTTAATAAAACATCGTTATCTTTTGGAGCCCGCCGCATTTTCAAATTAATTTAATAATTATAAAAAATATTTTTTTTAATAATACAATTGTTGTATTTTGCAATAACGTTTTATAAATACTAAAACAGTTGTATTAAGTTCAAAAATAACTAATAATGTTTTATAAATCAAATAAAATTTTATAATAAATAATCTAAATGTTTTATGAATGAAAAAAAGTACGGGGAAAGAATAGGTTTTTTTGCTAATATTTGTTATGGTAGCAAAAAAGAATTTGCTAATGCTATGAATATGGGACCACAACATTTAAATTCTTATATCAATGAAAAAAGGTCACCTTCTTTTGATATATTGAAAAAATTTTGTGATGCTGGACTTAATTTAGAATGGCTTATGCTTGGAGTAGGAAATTTCTTTTCAAATAGTGCCAAGGGAAAAAAATTAAGAATTGATAAACGTGTTGAAGCATTATTTCAGATTACCTACTATTATTTAAATAAAGAACAAGTTACAATTGAAGAATTTAATGAAAAGGCAAATAGTTTCGCATGTCTTTTAGGGAATGATGATGAATCATTCAATAAATTAAAAGAAACCATAGAAAATTCTCAACCAGAAGATTTTGAATACCCTGCTATTACAGATTTAACTCTTGGTTATTCAATAAATGAAGAAGTTATAAGTGTAATTTTTGATGAAGAATTCATATCGAAAAATAAAGATTTTATAAAAAAAATATATACACCATGGCCACTTAAATCAGATTTATTACCTTTTTATATGACTTTAAATATGTGGAGAGGATTGAATTATGGGTCTATATTGCCTTGGTCAATGTTTGGAAAAAATAATGAAATTTATCGAAATTCTTTAATTTCAAGTTTAGATTTTGTTGATGAGGACTATTTCAAACCAAAGTCTGGTTATATTAGTGATTGGCAAAAGGCATTGGATGAACTAGATAAGATTGAAGATTTGAAAAACCAAAAAGATAAAGCAATAATTTCCGATAAGGATAATAATTAATAAACACAACTAATGAATACTTGTTATAAGGAGAATTATATTAATGTCAAGACGTAAAAAACCAACTTCACCTGGATGCATCTTTCAGCGTGGGAAAAAACTGTATATCAAATATGGCAACAAACAATACAGTACTGGTTTGAATGCCTCAAAAGATGGTTGGGAGAAGGCAGAACTAATTAAAGATGGTATGCACGATGAATATTTGCGTAACAGGCAAATGTTACCAACAATAAGTAAAACTATGACAGCTTATGAAGCCTTTGAAGAATTTCTTGCTCACTTGGAAAGAAAAAGCATTTCAAAGAATACCAAAAGAAGTTACATTCTTGCGATGAAGTCAATTGTCCCGAATAATTGTCCGTTACAAATTAGATTTATAAAAAATGCTGTAAATGATTTTATTGAAAGTAGAGGCGATATTTCAGCTACGAGTACAAATATTTACTTGCGTGAATTACAAATATTTCTGAATTGGTGTATCAGGAAAGAATATATTAGTACAATCAATATTTATTCTGAAAACCGGAGGAATGTTCCTAATAAAGAGGTGGTCCCGTATACAGATGATGAATTTTCGTATATAGTTAGTGAAATAGAAAATCATAATAATGGCAACTCAGACCATGAATTTGCATTACTTCTACAATTTATGAAAAATACCGGTAGTAGAATAAAAGAAACACTTGAACTAAGCTGGGATGATGTTGATTTTAAAAAATCAATAATAAAATTTCCAAATAAAATTAATAAAACAAAGATTGACTATTTTCCTATTATCAAACCAATAGAGAAAATTCTAAAAGAACTTTATTCTTTATCTCAAAATAGATTGGGTTCTGACAAAATTAAAAAAGTATTTAGATGGGAACCATCCTCGACATCAAGATTAACAAGACGATTGTCTGAAATTGAGGAATCATTAGGAATAAAAATTAAAGGTCAATCTTTTCATAGATTCAGGAACACATTTAGTAATAATATCATTGATGCAAATCTTCCATTAATCCAAGTTAAAGATTTAATGAGGCACAAGGATATAAGAACTACACTGACTCATTACAAAAAATATGATATAACAAAATTAAAAGTCGCTTTAGAATCTATACAACAATAACCTTCAACCAAATTGCACCTATTAAATGAGATTAATATGTATAATTTCACATTTTTAGAAATAAATAGATATGTTATCATAAATAGCAAAAATCCGCAACAGCTCTCACTATTGCGGATTTTAATTATGAGCCACCTGGCGGACTCGAACCGTCGGCCTGCTGATTACAAATCAGCTGCTCTACCAACTGAGCTAAGGTGGCTTTTGAAAGACTACAAAATTACGAAATTTTTCTTTTTCCAACAATTTTCACTATCTCTGCGGGCTTTGCGTGATACTTTTCTTTTATATAATCCCTACGGGATAAGATTTGTAGTGGCAATTCCTTTGTTTCTGGTATGTAATCTCTAATGGATAAATTTAAATATATCCACAATTCATAATTCATAATTCGTAATTGTTTCAATACAATTTCATCAGCTCGCGTAAAATGACGATTTGCTGAACCTCAGATGTTCCTTCGTAAATTTCGGTTACTTTGGCATCGCGCATCATCCTTTCGACGTGGTATTCACGCACATAGCCATAGCCGCCGTGAATCTGCACTGCATCGCGGGTTACCTCATTAGCTATTGCTGATGCAAAAAGTTTTGCTTCGGCTGAAGCAAGAACAATATCCTGGTTTGTGTCTTTCAGATATGCAGCCTTGTGTGTAAGCAGGCGAGCGGCATCAATTTTGGTTGCCATATGAGCAAGCTTTTGCTGAATCATTTGATGCTCGAATATAGGTTTACCAAAGGCAAATCTCTGCCGTGCATATTTCATTGAACGCTCGAATGCACCCTGTGCAATACCAACCGCTTGTGCGGCGATGCCTATTCTGCCGCCATTCAGGCTTTTCATCGCAATCTTAAATCCCATACCCGGTTCCCCAATCATTTGCGACTCAGGAACCTTCACGTTTGTTAAGCCGATTGAGCAGGTGTCGCTCGAACGCATTCCCATCTTGTTTTCAGGAATCCCCGGTTCGAACCCCTGAGTTCCTTTTTCAATTATGAAACAGCTTATTCCTTTATGGCGGAGTTCCATGTTTGTCTGGGCAAAAACAATGAATAAATCTGCATTTATTCCTGTTGAAATCCAGTTTTTCATGCCGTTCAAAATCCAGTGTGAACCTTGCTTTTGGGCTAATGTATGCTGCTTCGTGGCATCTGAGCCGGCTTCAGGTTCACTAAGGCAAAATGCTCCGATTTTTTTTCCTTCAGCTAATGGTCTTAAATATTTTTCTTTCTGTTCATCCGTTCCATAATTGTCGAGTAGCCAATTAACAAGCGAATTTTGTACTGATAATACAATTGTAACTGCCGCCTCTACTTTTGCTATTTCCTCGATTGCCAGCGTATAGCTGACTGTATCGAGTCCTGAGCCGCCCCACTGGGGTGATACCATCATCCCGAGAAAACCAAGTTCTCCAAGCTTAGTCAGTATCTCACGGGGAAATTCTGCTTTAACATCTCTTTCAATGGTCCCTGGTAAAATTTCTTCTTCGGCAAACTTTTTAGCGGCATCCTTAATCTGGAGCTGAATCTCATCATAATCAATAGAAAACATTTTTTTTCCTCATTTATATTTCAAATATTATTTCTTCAAATGTTTGATAATGAATTTGTTATATATTAACCAAAATTGATAACAAGGCACATGTAATAAAAATCTTATTAAATAGTTATTATACCTTGTACAATTTAAAAAATGATATTAGTTATTCAATTATTCATAATAAAAAATATTTTCAATTACAAAATACGAATTGCTAATGATATTTTTGGAGGGAAATATGAAAAGAAATGCAATATTAATAATTACCTTTTTTCTTTTTACAGGAATCCTGCTTTCACAGCCAAAACTAAAAATTGAATGTGGCGACACATACAACTGGGGAAATGTTAAGGAAAAAGATTCGCCTTTGAAGGCAAAAGTGAAATTATATAATGTCGGAACAGATTCACTTAAAATTATGAATGTTAAGCCGACCTGCGGATGTACTACAGCTCCTCTCGATAAGAATGTCCTTGGCCCCGGCGACTCGGCGACACTCGATATAAAACTCACAATAAGCGGTATTTCGGGAGCTCTGCATAAAACAATAAATATCAAATCAAATGATTCATTAAAACCAAATGCAGTTCTGCATTTACGGGCAGAGGTCGAAGTACCCGTTACTTTTTACCCAAGTAAGTTTTTTGCATTTGGCCAGATGTATGTTGGCGAAGAAGCCAAACGCTCTGTTAAAATGATTAACAAGACAAACCAGCGAATAATGCTTAAGGACATTGACATGCAGCCTCCGAGCATAGAAGTAAATATTGAAGACGGTGATATTCTGCCGCCAAATGGCGAAATAGAAATTATTGCGACAATAACACCCGACAAAGCAGGCACTTTTTCTTGCAGGCTCACTTTCAAAACAAATCATCCCGATTTACCCGAAGTGAATTTGACAGGTTGGGGAAATATCAACAATGAAAAGCCCAAAAGTACAGGTAATGCCGAAACAGTAAAACCGAAATAATTTTTTATCAGAAATAAAAAAAACCGGGGATAGATGAATTCTACCCTCGGTTTTTTTTAATAATACGTATATAAAGTGACTTTAATACTCAATAATTTTAAATTTTCTATTTTACAATTTTCAATGAATTTAAAATTCATAATTTATAATGGGATTTAAAATTTTAAATACCTACAATTAAACTCTCAAATGGGTTGAAAATTTTCAACCCCTGCAATTTAAAATCCAACACTCAACACGAAGAATTTTCAATTTTTCAATTTTCAATTTTCAATGAATTTTCAATTTTCAATTTTCAATGAATTTTTTAGACTATTGTATTTTAGACTGAGGAGTTTAGCTAATTGCCTAACAGTCTAACAGTCTAACAGTCTAACAGTCTATTTAGTCGTTCCTTATAAAGTCATTTTTTATTCAACAACAATGCAAAATAAAATTTTTCTTTTTGAAGAGGAACATAAAACAAATAAAATCCAACAAAAAATTTTTTATCCTGTTGTATAGCTTCTTCA
>Ga0208373_1001394_pt1 | contig 32756 bp, 29 predicted proteins | sample RifOxyC2_FD_184036 | JGI IMG/M metagenome (GOLD analysis project Ga0208373, IMG submission 184036) | Soil microbial communities from Rifle, Colorado - Rifle Oxygen_injection C2 (SPAdes) | ecosystem: Environmental > Terrestrial > Deep subsurface > Rock core/Sediment | place: Rifle, Colorado... | reverse complement strand
AGATAGTGTATTATTACTCATATCACTCACAATGGAAGCGTTCACACTCATACCAGATTTTATACGTTCATCTTGTGTATCAAAACCAATGTGAACAGTATAGGTCACCACTCCTTGCGATGCCGTACCAATAGTATCAATTTCTTGCACTGATCCGCTGAGGGTTAAATCTGCAATAGCATCAAACGTCATGGTAACTTTGTCGTGAACGGCAATTTTTGGTACATCTACTTCATTGAGAGAAACTGTAGCCATTTTTTCGAAAGTGATAAGCGTTGCCACTGCAGCTGCAGGGCTTACTTGATTACCCACCTGAACATTTATTGCGGCAACTTCACCATCAAAAGGTGCTACAATGGTACAATCATCTACTGCGTCTTGTGCGGTTTGGAGTTGTGCTCGTGCAGTAGTAATCTGTGATTTTGCTGTAGCAATTTCAACAGAATCAGCTGCAACTTGTTTTTGAGCAAGGTTTACATTTGCTTGATCGAGTTGTGCTTGCGCTGAATTGATAGAATTTTGAGCATTCACAAGAGCCTGATTTTGTGCCTGCAGCGCAGTTTGATATGCATTATAATTTGAAAGGTAATTGTTTGCTTGTGTATTTGGAATAGTTACTGTCCAACTATCTTTATTGGTAATGGTTCCCGTACTGTTTACTGTAAAATATAATCCTTTTTTTCCAAACGATTTTGCCATGCCCGGTATGAACTGACCTTGAGCAGATTCAAGTCCTGAAATAGTATAGGTATAAGTTGAACCCTTTACACCCAATACAATTTTATACGTTCCTTTTTCTGTGCCGCTATAGGTACCGGAAATGGTAATGGTGGCTGCTGAAGTATTGCTTCCTGCTGGCGTTGCATTGCTACCTGTGACATTCACATTTACTGCTGCAGTGCTAGCGTCCGCCGAGTTGCCTGAAGGAGTGCTACTTGAAGAACTACTCATGCCAGAATTGAGCAACACACTATAGGCGTTATTCACAGATGTTTCTTGCTGTTTCTTCACTGCATCATAATTTGCCCGAGCATTATCCAAACCGGTTTGCGCAGAATCAACAGCAGCTGTACTCACCGCAATCTCTTCACTTGAAGTGCCTGCAAGAACCTTTTCATAATTTGCTTGCGCACTAGATACTCCGGCTTCTGCTTGTTCAAGATTGGCCAATGCAGAAGTTTGATCTAACGCCACTAACACATCACCTGCCTTCACCGCCTCTCCAACTGTGGTGCTTACTTTCGTTACGGTGCTTGAAACAGCAGATTGTAATGCAATTTGATTTTTTTCTAATACTTGGCCGGTGCCTGAAACTGAAGCAATAATATTTTTTCGTTCCACTGGCGCAGTAACATAGTGTACACCTGTTACTGGTGAACGTGATTTTGTATATCCATACCAGCCAATACACCCAATAATCACAATCGCCACACCTACTACAATTTTGTGGGAACGGGCATGTTTTTTCATTGTTTCTACTCTTTTTTTCCACATAAAGAAAACCGAGGTTAAAAATTAATAAAAGATCTATACAACTGCCACCATCATACAGAAGCATTGGTGAAGTGAATGTGAAGACAAAAGAAACTGCTTATGAGAATATCATTACCACCGTTGTTCCCTCGTGCACTACAGAAGATAACGATAGAGAACCATTGTGTTTCTCGATAATAGATTTAGTAATAGCTAAGCCCAAGCCAGTGCCACCAGATGTTCGTGAACGTGAAGTATCTACACGATAAAATCGATCAAAAACTTTTGGAATATGTTCTGCAGGAATTCCCTCGCCATCATCATGAATGGTGATATGAATGTTATTTTGTTGATATGACACAGTGACCGTTATCGTTTCGTGAGCATATTTAATGCCATTTTCAATGCAATTCATTACTGCTCTCATCAACAATGTATTGTTTCCTTGAATTATTTTTGATTCATGCGGTAGGTGCAATTCAATTTTTTTCTTCTGCTCGGTTGCAAGGGGCTGTAATTGCGTGACTGCTGATTGCACTGTTTCGCGTATTTTCACAGCAGAAAACGGAATTTGCTCTTTTGCAACAGAAAGCAATAATAAATCTTCCGTCAGCCGATTCATAAACTGCGATGATTGTAGTGCTTGCTGAATATATGCTTTCATCTCTTCACGACTCATTGAATCATCTTCAAGCGCTGCCTCTAAATTTGTTTGAACAATAGTGAGAGGAGTTTTTAACTCATGTGAAGCATTTTCAACAAATTGTTTTTGTACATGAAATGAATTGTGTAATCGCTGAATCATGGCATTAAAATTTGTCGTCAGTTCACCCAATTCGTCATTGGTATTGTTTGCTCCTTCTATAGGATGTAAAGTACTGACCGTAATATGACGAGTAGCATCATTTATTTTTCGAATTGGTGCAAGCATTCTTCCAGCAATAATATATCCACCACCAAAAGAGAGTGCCATTAAGCCGCTAAATATTGTAAGAGTTATAGTACGAATTCGATCACGATCTCCTTCACGTACCTCTTCAATAATGCGATCAAGCTCTCGTCGATCAATACGCCCCCCCATTGCTACACGCGCGAAAAGTTCAGGGTCGTGTTTTTGAATCTGCGTAAATAGTTGTTGCGGAGTTTTTTGATAATGTTGCATCATAAATGCATTCACCACCATTATTAAAACACCACTTGTTATAATGAGTATGAACGAATACCAAAATGTTAATTTAAGACGGATAGAAATGTTCATACATGTATTTGATACCCTTTTCCACGAATAGTAGAAATAAGTATTTTTTGCGGATCAATTTTGTGTCGTAGTGTTTTAATATGCGTTTTCACTGAATCAGTAAATGAATTCACTTCTCGATCCCACACATGTTCAATAAGTTCTTCGGTGGAAACGATGCGATCATTGTGTCGTAGCAAATATTCTAAAATAGCTGTCTCTTTTGAGGTTAGTACAATCTCTTTTTTTTCTGTATCCCTCGTCGATATCACTCTATTTTTTTCTGGAAAAAATTCCCACTCCCCAACATGAAAGGTGGTGTCTTTATTTGCGGCGCTTCGTTTAATAACCGCATAAATGCGTGCAATGGCCTCCTCCAAATGAAATGGTTTAGTGATATAATCGTCTGCTCCTGCACCAAACCCTTCCAATGTATTATATAATTGCGTTCGCGCAGTGAGCATAATAATAGGGGTGGTATTTTTTTCTGTGCGTAACTTTTCTGCAATCGTGAGTCCATTTATTTCCGGCAAATTGATATCAAGCAATATACAATCATACTGATACATACGTGCAAATGAAAACCCCTCATTTCCACTTTGTGTAAAGTCAACAGCAAATCCATGGTGTTGTAATGATTTTTTAAGCGGCATGCCGATGCCAAGTTCATCTTCAATAATAAGTATTTTCATAATGGTATAGTACCATAAACTAGGTGAAGTAAAAGTGAAACAATACAGACCCATATTGGGTCTGTATTGTGCAATGAAACAGATATTTTACTATTTGTTTTGTGTTTCCATGCCTTTGTGTTGTCTTCCGCCAAATTCACCCATCATGCCCCCGTGCATACCCATACCTCTCATACCCATGCCACGATCCGGTAATTCAAGCTCATCACGAATCTTTTGTGCTTCTTCCATGTTTCCTTCTTTCATCAAATTATGCATTTCTGAAAACTGTGCAAAATTACCTTCATTAATATAATCGGTCATTTTTGGTTGACTCTCAATGATTTCTTTCCATGTAGTATAGTCTCCTTGTTCTATGGCTGTTTGCATTTTTTCCATTTCCTGTTTTTTCTCTTCCTGCATGATTTTTACCTGTGCTTTTTGTTCATCTGTTAAAATGCTCCAAATGTTTGCACCGCCAGTGCCCATGGCATACGAGGCAGAAGCCGCACCAATGGTACCAATAATACCAATGCTGCTTAATACATAAATGATTTTTCGTTTTTTTGACATATGATATTGTTACTTATTATTTATTGAGGTTTGCACAAACCTCAATATCATCATACAACACTCTTGGTGAACTGAAGGTGAATATTGTGGATAGGCTATTTATCACATTCATCTCTCTTATATTTTTCACAATTCGTCCTTTAATAAACTGTTTTTTTATACATCATCTTTCTTACTATCCAAAAAGCAATACCTACTCCAATAATAAGGTAAATACCTTGAGCAACAAATGAATATCCCACTCCAATTACTCCAACAAGAATTCCAAAAATAATTCGCATAAAAAATTTAGCTAATTGTCTACTAAAAGAAATGCTAGACAATACCGTAGAACGAATGTGGGAACGAGTATGCTCATTAATATAATCGCTGATCAATGGAAGTTCGCTATTAAAGACACCCTGAAGAATGATATACAGTAGTACTAATACAATTGGGTGGACAATAAAGCCCATCACAATATAGATGATGCCCATAAGAATATTAATTCCGAGGAGTACAGCATCAAGCCGAAAATATTTTTCTAATCGATACACATTTTTTTTAACAACATAATTCAGTAAAGCCCCAAATGACAACACACTTCCAATAAAAAATGGAGTAACCCCAGCCTTTTCAAAATACGGCTGATACACGGCTTGAATAAAATATTCTCCATTCAATGTTAATAACAACACAAGCGCAAGACTTAAAACAACTTTATTATTGAGGATGAGTTTCCAACTTTCTTTCACTGCATGAAGTAGTTTTTTACTCTTTTCTTCATCTTCAATTTCTGCATGAATGTTTTTTAACTGTAGTGCAAGAACAGCAGCAATACCGGTTGAAACAACAGTTGCCATAAAGAGTGGTCTATATGATGCTGCTCCAAATTGTTGGAATATGACACCTGCAATAAATGTGGCTGTCACAAAGCCAAGTGTTTCATTAGAAAAAAAAGTACTAAACTCTTTTTTTCTCTCTTGAACCTCTGCTCGTTTCAAATTTTCATAAAAAAGTGCTTCTTCGCTCCCGCTCTGGAATGAGCTTACGAGTCCACGCAACAAATAAGCAATATAGAGTGAAATCGTTGTGGGAGATAACACCATTAACACGTTTGGAATAATATCAATAATATATCCTGCTGCAATAGATACTTTTTGACCATATTTATCAGCAAAAAAACCAGTGGGTATTTCACCTATAAATGCAGAAAGCGAAAAAAATAATTGAGCAAATACTATTTCACGCAAACCTACTCCATGATTGAGAAAATATAATGTAAAAATAGGAATATGAAAATAAGCCCCTTTCAAGAGACTAATAATCTTCAAACGAGTAATATCGGTCATGCCAGTATCATAAATTTTTACTGCGCTTGAGTCAATCAGCTCTGCTTTATTTACAGTAACTTACTTCAATTGCCTTATTAAATCTTCTTCTGAAGAATATTCGAGCCATTCAACATTGTTCACTTGTTGTGCAATAAAATGATACAATTTATATACATTGTTCTTGTCTTTTGTAATAAATGTCAGTGGCACATGAAAAGCCACTGCCCAACCAATTTCCATTGCGCGCCCTTCACTATTGCCGTCAACAAACGCAAGTATGCGGTCAACATTCTTAATGATATTCATTGAAAATTCACCTTTTTTACCATTCTCATGCGGAAAAATAAGTTGAGCTGTTTCACCAAGTGCTGTACGCACCGGTACATATATCTCCTTTTCAAAATTAATTGATGATGGATGGGAAACGTACATTTTTTTCATAATTCCATTTTCATTTCAGAACATTATTTTCTTTTTTTTAAATGAGGAGGCCGCTGTTGTACTTCAGAAACTTCACGTTTATTAAAATAAATATGATAACCTTCATTTCTTGCTGTGCGTGCAACCATTTCAGCAATATATTGTGGGTCATCACCATATATTCGTACCTCTTGAACTGCAATTTTTGAACGTACATGTAATTCTACACCCCACTCTTGCTTGCTAATTTTTACATTAGCCGCAAAATTACGCAACGTATCAAGACCAGATATAATCATCCCTGGTACAACTCGACGAACTGTATTCATTTTTACTATTTCTTTCATTAATACTGCAGCAGGTTCAATCAGTGTTGTATGATTGCTGCTTATTTTATTACTCTGTACATGATCTTTTGACATATGTATTATTCAAAAATTCGACGATATTTATATTTACTATATACTATATTTCTATACTATCGAATACTATGAATACTGTAAACTATGCGCTTACCCAATAGAAAACCAGGAAAATACACATTCAAAAAATTTGACCACGTTGTCACTTCGGAAAAATTCAAAGCATTACAGGAAAAATTAGCGCACATCAAAAAAAACATCTTGCCACGTGCTATTAAAGAAACCCAAAAATACGCAGAAAATGGTGACTTTTCAGAAAACGCAGAATATCAAATAGCAAAGGGGCGTTTGCGTGGGTTGTTGCGTACTGTTGATGAATTGCAATATCAAATTTCAAACGCACAAGTTATTGAACAGCCACGCGATACTTCCGTTGTTCAAGTTGGGCATACAGTTACTTTTTCCATAAATAATGTGGAACAAACATTTCAAATTTTAGGATCTTCCGAAAACAACCCAACTGCTGGAATTATTTCATATAAATCCCCTTTAGGGAGTGCGCTGATGGGGCACTCAGTTGGTGAAACAGTAAACGTACAAGTAGGCGAAAAAATAGTATTAGCAAAAATTCTCAACATTGCATAATAAAAAAATCAATTCTCAGATTGCTTTATTTCAAAAAAATAACTATAATTCTTTTGAAATAGCTTCAAAATTTTAGTCTTTAATATGTCACGAGAAAATAGCGCTCCACCATTTTATTCTCAAAAAGAAGCATTACCCATACTACAAAGAACAGAGGAAGAACCACAAGAAGAACAAGAAAAAAAATTAACCCCGGAAGAAAGAACTTATCAAGCCATTACAGATAGGATGATTATCAAATATGGTCGTTTACGCGAGAATCATCCTGCTCAAGTATTCGCGCAAGATTCTTTGATGAAATCACGCCGACCAGAGGATCGTACAATACCCGGCAAGGTCATTGTGTTACCCAATATGCGAGAAGCGAACGCCATGGTTTTACCCGATGGTACTATATTTGCTTCTTTAGCTTTACTAGAATTAATTGATTATCAGGAAGGGATGATTGGCGTATTAGGTCATGAATTAAAACATGCCGAATCTCAAGACAGTAAGATTAAACAACAAGCGATTGTACGCGAGGTCACAGATATAGAATCATATATTGAAAATCAATTAACACAGACCAGTATAAGTAAATTATTAGAGGAAAGAGCAGATTTGAAAGGAGCGATTATCGATCAAGATAGGGCAGGTAATAATCCGATGGGTTTTAAAATGTTTTTGTATAAATTAAGTACAGATCAGTTGGCTCGGTATGGTAAAAAACAAGTTTCCACTACTCATATTCGTTCAATCGATCGAGCTTTAACTGTAGGTATATTCGCGAAATACTATCCTTTACCAAGTACAGAGAAAGCACTTACTCCTATACCAACTGAAGAAAAAAACAATTGGAGAAAAAAGATAGCAATAGCCATACAAGAAAATCCGGGTACATTTTTATCTCCTTTAGGTCATCTATCTGATGCAGACCGAAAAAAAGCATTGCATCGTGAAATAGCTGCTTTAAAAAATATGAATGATCATCAATTAACAGCCACAACAGCGGCTATGTTGAATCATTGGACCACCAAAACACCAACCGGCGATTATCGAAAACGGGTAACTTCATTACTACAACAATCAGTAGTCGAAATGGATAATCGGGTGAAAAAACGTTATACAATAGAAACAGAGGATCAAACACAACAGCGCGGATTGGCGCGTTTAGCGTATTTTGCTTTATATGTTGGCGCGGATTTATCTTTTAAGGCTGAAGATCTGAAAGGAAAAATGCATGAGGATATATATAAAAAATTAAAACAACCAATTGCCTTTTTAAGATCAACAGAAGCGTATGAGCAATTAAGAGATATTATTGCTCAAATGGCTGATGATGAACTACCATGTGCTTTGGGTAATCCAAAAATATTTATGCAAACGTGTTTACGAATACGTTCAGTGAATCAAAGTGTATTTGGAGAATTGCAAGCTCATAAATTTAGAGTAGCTTCTTGGTATCAAGAGGCAGCTGCTTTGGCAAAAAGTTTAGAAGAATTTTCCAATAAAAAAGCCTTGTCTCCAGTTGATGAAACTACTCTCATAACCGCAGCCGTTCAAACAGTTCGGGAACAAATAGTTGCCAGTAATGATACCGTTTTATTAAATGAATTTGATCAATATATAATCGAACAAAAACCCGAAGTTCTGCCTGTAAAAAATGAACAAAAAACTCCAGAAAATTCATATTTTACACTTTCATTAATAGAAAAATTTCAACCGGCTACAGACGAAACAGACTTACAAGGCGTAGCGCACTATAATGCTGTAGTCAATAAAATGATTCTGAATTTTAATAACACTTTTTTAAAAGCTTATAATGCCACTAGCGATAATAAACAAAAACTTGAGTTGATAAAAAAAGGCATGGTTGACTTTGTGCATTATATTACCACTGAATTAGCCGGTGTCACTGATTATCGATTAGTTTTGGCTATGATAGATAGAGGGATGGAAAATATGCTTATTTTTGCTCCAGAATTCATCAAAACTTCTGAAGCAGTCTATCATTTTACGCACCGTAGAGAATCTAATTTGAACGAATATGAAGCAAAAACAAGAAGACAGTATACTATTGGTTACCAATCTATAGCAAATTTAGTTAATTTCATACATACACACCCTGCTTGTCAGGTAATACCGTCTATTTATAGAGAAGCTATTTTTAATATATTTGATGAAAAACAACTATCACATTCCAATTATCATCGCAGGCTGAAAGAAGTAAGGATGGAAAAAATTGATTATGATGAGTATGATGATGAATTGATAGACAATATAAGAGAAATAAAAAATATTGAGCAATCTATTGAAACTGAAGACACCGCAATAGAATTATTTGAAAAAGCAGCCCAAAAAACTTGTAATCTCACTGAAGCTGAGTTTGAATTACTATTAAATATATCTCCATATTTATCTACCGAACAATTGTCATCCCTTGATAAGGGAAGTAGTACTTTCATGACTTCTGTTTTAGAAGTACTTGCATACCAATCAGATATGACTATGCATGGAAAATTTGAAGCGTTACCAACAATTTATTTGGTAAAAAAACTCATTCAATTACCGTCTGAGCAAGTATTTCCTAAAATTTTTGAATATGAATCTAGGGGTGTCGCAGCTCGTGATTACTTATTTCGTAAGGCGGCATTACCATATGCTGCACCATTACTTGCACATATCATGCCAAATTTAGATACTCTCTTAGCAACACCATATGCGACAGAAGTCAGCAATTTTGTGGATAGAACATTAGATGATCCTTTATTAAAAGTTGCCTTCTCTTCTTATATAATCCGAAAAGAGTATGAAAAAACCGATAATTTTAACGAAAAAATTGATAGGGCTTTTGGTTCAAGAAAAAAGAGCGATGGTAAAGAAGCGGATATAGCTTTGGTAAATAGATTAATTGAACAAGACATGAAAACAGAAGCGGAATATCGAGCAGTAAAAAGAACTTTTCATGAAACCTTTACAGAACTTGCAGAAGAAGGTGATGTCAAATTAGGAGCAGTTTTAATGTGGGATACGACGAATCTATTAACCCGGGATCCTTTAAAATTACTACAGTTATTATTGGGTACTCGCTCTAATGATCAAGCTATTAAAGAAGAGGTATTTACTTCGTTTGACTATGAGGAATTAGTTTCAAAAACAAAAGATGAAAAACTTTTTAAATTCAATCAAAGAAAAATTCAAAATTTATTAATTTCTATAGATAGAGGAATTCGAATCTCTTATGCTGCGAGCGATCAAGCCAGAAGTTTATTAGTGAAGCGTTTATTGCTGGATTCTGGAGTCATGATGTCTCAAGAGCAACGTACGGCGGCGGTCAATGCTTTATTTGCTGAAGCTATTCGTACACAACCAAATATTCCTGCTAAAAAAGATGAAATAAATTTATACCATTTTTTACAGCAGATAGCTGCAGCTGTAGGCCAAAATGATGATTGGGAATTAACTTTTTATACGTTAGCACCTATCATAGCTGATAATATTATGAGGCCTCCACAAAAATCTACACCCTGGCACGATATTTATGATGTAGAAAATACGTTTATGGCAGATTATCATTTGCAGAATTTAATGAAACGGAAACAATTACCACGAGATGCAACTCAAAATCCTTGGCGCTATAATTCATCTTATGGCGATAAAGCTGCAAAATCTTTAACAACTTATTTGCAAGAACATGATGCTCTTGAAAATAGAAAACATGTCGATAAATTATCACCAACTGAATTTGTAGTGGAAGCTGCACCGCGTATGGGAGCCTTAGCAGTTCGTATGTTACAATTGTTACCGCAATTTGTGGAAATACCAACAGCTAATCAAGAAATATTTAATACTTTATACGATAAAATGCGTGGTCAGTTGAAAATAGTGGCCATTGAAACAGTAGAAGAAGAATGGAAACGAGTTACTAACGGTGGTTCAATGTGGGATACTATTGAAGAATTTGGTGATAATATTGGGGGCGGTTCTTTAATGACTGTCTATCGAGTCAAACGCAAAAATGGCGAAAATCGGGTTATACGGGTCGTCAATCCCAATATTATATATCATTTAGAAACTTCTCGTACTTTTATTAGTAATTTGATACATGATTTACAGCACATGAATGCTATTGATGATAACATACGAGATCAATTACTGGCAGCGCTTGATTTGGTTTCGGAATGGATAAGAGATGAGTTAAAATTTGATAATTTTTTTGAAAATGATGCCAAATTTAAAACTCAGAATGATGGTTTTACAATAGAAGGCTCTCAGTATGCCATTAAAGTGCCACAATCGGAAGGTCCGGCAGCTGCTATTTTTCAAATGGAAGAGGAAATAAAAGGAACGAATTTAACTGAATGGGACACATTAGTGGCAGCCGGCCACGATATGCAGCAAATCGTTTCGTTAATTACTCAAAGTTATCGTGAACAAATGAAGAATGGTTTATTACATGGTGATATTCATATTGGCAATTATGCTGTGACTCCTGATAATAAAATAGCAGTTTTTGATAGAACATATTATGTACAACTAAGCGATAAAGAAATCAACTTATTCAGTTCTATTATGGACGGTCAATTAGATTGGACAGTAGCTGCTGATTATTTAAAAACTTTATTGCCAGAAAATAGCAATGTACAGATCACAACATTAATTCCCGAGTTAATAAGTATGGGGCAATCCATAACCAATAAAGATTTTGCTGGTGTCAATAAAACTTTGGTACGGTTGCGTAGACAGGGAATTCAGATACCGTTAAAAATTTCCATATTATTAAAAAATATTCACGCTTTATCAAAGTTATCCGAAAAAGCTGGAATAATATTATAAATATAACAATCAATCATGCCAGCTAAAATTCGGGCTTCATGAATTTCTGTTTTCCATAATTCTTACGCCAATGCATGATTTTTACCAATCTGCATATAATTCTTTTTTATCGAAGGTTTGATACAGCGTACCAATAATCCCCTGTAATGCCCCATCACGTTCTTTCCCAAAAAAATCACTGGCTTCTTTTTTATGCATCAACGTAGACTTCAGTTGCGAAATTGCTGGAATCGTATCCTCATACGTTAATCGATATACTGGTTTATGCTTTTGGGGTGGAATCGTCAGTTTGTCTTCATCATATTGCTGCAATAATAACCAGGCATCAGTATAATGAGTAATCACTTCCAATAAACCTGATGATTCCGAGCTGTTTAATTCCTTTGAATGCATCGCTTGTTTAATCAACTCAAGAGCGTGCTCTAAATCGTGTAATTGAGTTTGGGGTAAACGGCGTTTATTAATGGTAAAACCTTTTACTAAATGGTCACGCAAAACACGAGTAGCCCACATACGAAATTGAGTACCTTCTTGTGATTTCACACGGTAACCTACAGAAATAATCACGTCTAAATTGTAAAAATTTGTCTCATATTGCTTACCATCTGCGGCAGTTATCCGGAAATTCCGGATAACTGAATTTTCCTCTAATTCTCCTTCTTGAAACACATTTTTAATGTGTTCATTAATGGTTCTGATATCTTTACCGAATAACTCCGCCATTTGTTTTTGCGTGAGCCACACGGTATCATTTTGCAGCTTTGCCTGCACAGATAATTCTCCCCGTTTGGTTCGATATATAATTATTTCGCCTGTATTTTTTGGCATACGTTTCATATTACTTATCTTATATCCTACTCCGTAGCGGAGCAAGCGGGGTGGTGAAAATAAAAAACGTCCAGAACGGGACGTCACTAATAGTATACTCCTTTTTGCAAAGTGTGACAACGTACACGTACACTTTTTTCATACGAGTATCTATAAATGATATTTGCGAGTAAAAAATAATAAAGATAACAAAGGTAAAACACCTACTATAACAAGTGCAGACCGAATGGAATGATCAGCAATATACCCAATTATTGGATTTAATACAACGAGAAGAAAACGCTGAAACATGGAAATAGAAGATAAAATAGTCGCACGTTGTGGTGAGGGAATAAACGTGTTCATATGTGCAGATAAAAATTCAGAGCGTGTAAGCCCAAAACCGCCGGCAAATACAATAAAGAACACAATCATGTACATGTTCGGAAACACAGCGGTCAGAATAAACGCAACGCTTGTAATGAGCGCTGAGAACACAATAAACAATTTGGCTGAACGAAACCACTTTTCAAAAAAAATAAAGTTTGCTGCAATCAACATTTCAACTGCTACTAACCCAGCATGAACACTACCAAAATACACAATCGGAATACCGTTGTTTGTTAAAAGCAATTGGTATAACCAAATGACAAAGTAAGCAGATGCAGAAACAAGAATGGCGTCACCTACTAATGGACGTAATTCTTTGTGGTGGTATAAATAAGTAAATCCTTTACGCAAAATATCACTATACCGTTTACTTTCAGAAACATTTTGATGTACCGTTAGCTCACGCATCGATAAAGCAATAATAACTGCCACGACGTATGGAATAGCAGTAAAAAGCATTGGTGCATTCAATCCAAAAGAAGAAGCTATCACACCTCCTACAAGTGCAGAAACAAGAATCCCAAACAGCTCAAAGGAATGTGCTCTGCCAAATAACTTCGTGCTCTCCTTCTCTTTTCCTGCTTCTTGAAGAGAGTCATATAATAATGCTTTGTCTGCTCCGGACATCAATGCGATTGCCGCAGCAAACAACACTTCCGCAAGAAGAAACACTCCAAAATGTGGAAACGTTCCATATAATACTGCTGCAATCACTTGTACTGCCGCACCAAGAGCAAGGGAATATTTTCTTCCAAAATAATCAGCAATTGCTCCTGTTGGAATTTCTAAAAGAAAAATCCATAACATGAACCACGATTGTCAAAATGCAACACGTGTCATGGAAATATGCCCCCACTCTGTAAAAAATGGAATAAGTACAGCAGAAAAAAACGCACACCCTTTCAAGAATGAAAAAATATAGTAGCGCCAAATAGTGCTGTTAATAGTCTGTCTATTTACGTTTGATGTATGAGTTTCTTTTGACATAACTATTCATCTCAGCCTTCATCTTCTCCAGTATACACAGAATGTATGCAATTTCCAAACAGAATACTTCATATCTCCTTATTGTTGAAGTAGATGAGCTTTAGTTAGTTGAATATCTATTCAGTAACTCTTGTTAATATAATGATTCCAAATCAAGCGTTTGGTCAATTTCTAATTGATCCACAAATTCTTGATCATGACTTACCACAATAATTGCTCCATCAAAATTATTGAGCGATTCTGCAATAATGGGCAAATGACGAAAATTAATATGATTCGTCGGCTCGTCAAGAATCAGCATTCCAGGCTGTTGTAATACAAAACGAGCATAACAGAGTAACCCCTTTTGCCCTTCAGAAAGCGAACCAATCGGATTTTGCAACAACTCAGAATTCAATAAAAAATGTGCTGCTGCGCCATAAATTTCTTTTTCTCCTCCTTGAACTTGCACTTCTTTTAATGCTTCATACGGCGTTTTCTCAAAATCGAGTCCAGAAAAATCTTGCCGGTAATACCCTACCCGCACATCTTCAGCAATTGTCAATCCAGGCATTTTTTGTGATGCAAGTGCTTCTAACAACGTTGTTTTCCCAATGCCGTTTGGACCAGTAATATGTAAACATTCTTTTCTGCGCAATACAATTTCCACTTCTTTATCCACTGGCATTTCGTTTTGCAAAATAGAAACTGTATTAATACGTACAACTGGATTACTTGTTTCTTCTGCGGGAATAATAAATGGTCTAATTGTTTTATCTTCTTGCCGAACATTCACCATTTGATTTTCTGTATCTTCAATTTCATCACGAAGTTTACTTGCAAGTTTACGCATTTTTCCTCCTTTATGTGAGAAAAAATTAACCTTCTCTTTACGATCAATTAAATTCTGACGAAGTTGTGCATTCTTTCGCTGTTCTCTTTCAATTTGCGCGCTAATTTCTTCCATCACAGCAAAATAGTCTCCAACAAATTGATGTGTTTTATGATTAAACACATCTAAATGAAGGACACCGTGTGTAAATGCATTCAAAAAATTTGCATCATGAGAAATAACAATGGCTGTTTTGTCATATCCAATGAGAAATTCAGTGAGATGATCAATACCTTGCGTATCTAAATTATTGGTGGGCTCGTCGAGCAACAAAATATCCGGGTTCTGGATTAATGCCTGCGCAAGAAGTAACCGTGCTTGTTGACCACCCGATAACCATTCAATGCCTCGATCAGAAGGAATGGATAAATGAACCACTTCTAATACCTGCGCAATACGCCTATCAATGTCGTATTTCTTTTCTTCAAACGCTGCTTCAAAAAATTCTTTGACCGTAAGTTGCAAACATTCTCGTGGCATGACTTGCATGGCCATTCCAATGGTTATTCCATTTTTGATATGAATGGAACCTTCGTCTGGCGTGAGTGCGCCTGTTATTAATTTAAAAATCGTGCTCTTTCCAGCACCATTTTGACCCATAATGGTTATTTTGGCATTCTCACGAATAGAAAAATTCGCCTCATCTAAAATAATTTTTTTGTTATTGTATCGAAATGACGCTTGATCAAATCGAATAATCACATCTCCATGTTCCATATATTCTAAAATTCAAATAAAGAATCTTTCGGGGTTCCCCAAAAGACAGTCTTTGTACACTACTGGTTTTTGCAGACCAAGTCAAGGCACTCAAGCAATATTTTTTATCAATGAGTCGTTGCGCTCACAATTACCTGCCGATCATTCGGGTGAGGGGCACCTATTTCACCTTCTCCAATAATCGCTGTTACATATATACGGTATCTGCCATCAAGCAAACGAATAGGTTGTGGGTCATGCAAAGAAATCGCCGATATATCGGTAAAATCTTCAGCTTGTAATCTCACGCCGGGTTCTTGAATAAATTGTTGATCCTTGTCACTCATAAAACTATAAATTACTCCTTGTCGCATCACCAACGCTCGTACACGACCATCGGGTAATACAATAGATTTTTGATCCACATAACTTTGTCCCCCTCCTCCAAATGTTTCGTCACCAAATATATTTCCTCTATCAAATTGAAATGTCATGCCATTATCTGTAGAGAATGCTCGCCGTACTGAATTTAACCCCATCATATCACCAATGTATAACAATACCACGTTTCCGTTCGCATCATTGTATATGTCATATATGCCCATGCGATGATTGTCAAAAGATTGCAAAGTATAGCGTGCGCCCGCATCTGATGTAAAATCTACTCCATTCGTCGAGCTCATGCTCATAAGCGATTCTTGTTGTTCATCCCAAGTATAAACACGATATGTTCCATCAGGAAGTTTGTGCGCGCGAAATGTGCCATCATCACGTATGCTTTGTTCTCGCAAAAAAATCAAACCGTCTTCGGATGTAGCAATACGTTGGTCATGAGACTGTCCAGATCGATCTTCAAATAATAATGCAATAGAACCGTCAGCATTCAAATGAACGCCCGGATTGGAAGCATCTTCTATTCTGACACCGCTATCTGGGATAAATTGAAGATCTGCGTCCAATGCATCATTCACAGGCGGAGAGTTAAAAAATTCCTGTTCCTGCGTCAATTCGGCTGTACGCAAACATCCTGCTCCAAAATTCGGTAATGCACACAAACAAACTGCACCAATAAAGATGAAAATTTTATTTCTACTGCGTATCTCTTTTGTTTCCTCCATACTATATTCATAGTAGCATTTCATACACATTACACAAGTATCTACTCATTTTATACATATCCAGAAAATAAGGTGAGTAGTATTCTTGTGTAACAATTTTTATGACCATGTGATAATATGAACGTACAAGAATCATTCATCCTTCGCTCTCAGCTCAACACAGAAACTCAAAATCTTCTCAAAAAACTTCGGCTGTCATACTCATTGGCAGAAGTCAGGAAATAATAAATGAGATTTTTCGTACTAAAATATCTCTATACATTATTTAATCGTTCGATTATTTTTTTACAATCGTTAATTGATATTTTTTTGTTACAAAAAAACTGTACAGCGGCATACGTCTTGATCGAATATCAATAGTATTTCCAACTACTATAGTATATGAAAGCTTGGCAGCAGGCGCTTTGATATGTGTACTTTTTTTATGCACAAATTGATGTGTTGAAAGATTCACACCAACAAATGCAAGACGAACCAGGGAACGATTTTTTGATGCAATAATCACCTCTTGCACTGCATTGCCACGTATATTGGCAAATTGCAAATAATGTTTGGTATAGGTTTTTCCTTTAAAAATTGTTCTATCTACAACATCTCCATTCAATACATTCACCAATGCTAACCGTTTTCCTGTAGCGCTCATCGCAATATAATAGCCTGTATCAGGATACTGAATCAAACGTAGTGGTTTTTTCTGTTTCTTTTTAAATACCGTATATCGATAGATTGATTGATCTGCAAACGTCACCTCTATGCGACCCTTTTTTGTTGAACGAACTGAAACGATTGCATGATTTATTGCATCTGCATCCGTTGGATCAATAACTCCATATTCCGGATGTGCGGTATTTTCATCAAGTGTATTTGCCTCGTCAATCACACCATCGCCATCATTATCAATACCATCATTATTAATTTCTACCCCATTATTTACAATTGTATCATTGGTATCTAATGCATTATCACAATACCCAGCAGGAGGCGTACTGCTACAAATGTGTATAGTGGAAATAGGTACTCCTAATCCATCAGAATCAGAATCTTCATAATATGTTTGTATACTACTTACTGTTGCGTCGTTATCATTACAATCAGTACCGATTTCCAAAAGTCCGCCTTCTCCTAATACACCATCAGAATCTTGATCAATACGTACATAACCAATGTACACAGTGCCAGCCAAATTTGTATTCGTATCACCATGATATGGTGCGGCAATAATGACTTCAGCAATGGTATCACCATTTAAATCTGCGAAAGTCACACCCGAACCCAACCGATCATTTTCTATCTCACCAGTAAAAGTTGCGCTCGCGATTGTGTTTATTGAGCCAGAACTCCATTGTGTTGATGAACCATCAATAATATATGCTGCTCCTGCAGAATTCGCGGCTGTATTATTATAGGGTGCAGTAACGATAAGATCACTGTACCCGTCTTGATTGAGATCACGATTACCACTCATAAGATATCCAAAAGAATCACCGCTTTCTGATCCAACAATTTCTGGCGCAAATGCAAGCGATTGCGAAGAATATAAAGCACTACTCCCATATAAAACATACAGCGACCCTGCATTTGCTCCGTTGCTATCTACATACGCAGCACCAATCACTGCATCTGCATACGTATCACCATTCAGATCACCCGCTGGCGCCATAGAATATCCAACAGCATCATTTGCTGACTCGCCAGTTAAACGAATAAACCGATCAATGCTGCCAGTCGTTATGCGCGCACTATTGCCATAGAGTATATACACTGCTCCAACATCTGTCGCTGAACCATCGTATCCATATGCGCCCACGAGCCAATCATCAAATCCGTCATTATTCATATCACCTGCACAACTCATTGCGCCTCCAAGCGCATCACCAACGTGTTCACCATTTATACGTATTCCAATTGTTTCTATATTCGCACTCGTATATTGATCTGCGCGACCATATAATACATAGACTGCTCCCGTATTGCCGACATCGCTATCATAAAATAATGAACCAAAAGCCGCATCGTCATATCCGTCTCCATTAATATCGCCAATATCAGAAACTGTATAACCAAAATACTCTATTGCTTGAGTACCAGTGAGTTTGATTGCTGTAGATAAACTATCACTCGTTACTGGTGTTGCAGAACCATATAAAATATAAGCCGCACCCGAAGCATTTGCAGCACTATCATGCTGTGGCGCGCCGATCAATATTTCATCATACCCATCCGCATTTAAGTCTCCTGCTGAAGCAACAGATATCCCTGCCCAATCCCATGCTGATTCACCACTTAATTGAATAATTTGTTCAGAAGAAATGCTCTGACTTGTCAGTGCTGTCGCGCTACCATAGATAATATATGCCGCACCATTGCGAGTTTCTCCTGTGAGAGCATTAAACGCTCCTAAAATGAGATCATCATACCCATCGCCATTAAAATCTCCAGTTTCAATGGCTGTGCTCAGTGTATCTTGTGTCGTAGTACCAGTAATTTGAATAAGTTCTGAAGCAGAAATAGTCGTTGCCTCTGTTCGATTTGGCATTATGAAGATCGATAAAAGACAAATAATTACTACTAAAGAGAGTAATGTATATTTTGGCATGAATATATTATACCATATATAAAAATCGATATTCGGATAATCTGTACAAAAAAAATAAATAAATTTATGAATTCTGCATAATACTATATCAATATCTGAATAAACTCTATTTGATTTTATTATGCGCTTGAGTAAAATATATCAATTAATGCACACCTAAAAAATAATTAAATACTATAATGAAAATCATTATGAAAAAAAAATCATTTATTATTGGAACACTTTCTGTTCTATTTTGTTTAGTGATCGTCAGGCCTTCTCATGCAGGCAGCTGGGAAGAATATTTTATTTCTTCTTACATTGATTCACAGACGCTGTTAATGGATAAAGGCTCAAAATCATATATCACCACTTTTTCTTCTGGGTGTCATTTTAGTAAACAAGATGTCGGTCGAGATATGTATCTTGATGAGCAAGGCTCTCCAGCTACAAACAATGATGCATTTTATTTTGATACCACCGGAAAATGGCAATTTTGTACGGTAACGAATACTCCAAAATATTTATACTTATATACACAACGTTTAGTGAAGAAAAATCCGAAAAAGAAAGAATTTATTGTTCAAACAAAAAATAAAGAGAAATACAGAATTCATCATGGTTCTGCTTGTTCAAAAGTAAAATTACGCGTACCATCAAATATTTATATCGACAGTAAAAATACAACGTTAGATAAATCAGATAGTATTTATATTTTTAAATCGTCTGGTGGGTATCAAAAATGTTCAATATCCAAAATTAAACAAATACCAAAAAAAATAAAGAAAAAACAATTGAAGTTTGATATTATTGCAACCTATCCTGATGGTGTAATGGTATCACCAGATTTGCTTGATAGTTTAACAGATTATGAATTTGAAGTGTATGAGATTATTGGAGATACGAAACAATACTCACACTCAGTCACTTCACCTCTGTATATGTTTGCAATTGAAAATATGAAAGCAAACACACAATATAAACTGCGTATGAGAGGAATTACACAACAAGGCACGAAAACAGTGTGGTCTAATTGGAAAACTATCACAACTCTTGCAGAGAGTGCGTGGTAATCGCTCAAACTAAAAATAACGGGGATTACGTTGATACATTTTCTACTTTTGCAATAACGCTTGGGTCATCATTATTTGTATTATTCACACGTAATGAAATCGGTGTTGCTTGCATGAGCGTTGCTGGATAATTTCGTAATAATTTGATTGCGTCAGTGAGCGGTCGCTCAACATCCAGCCACGTTTGCTCATCTTTTTTCAACAACATCGCTGGCATGCGTGTATGCATGTGTGCCAAGAGTTCGTTTGCAGGAACAGTAATAATTGCAAATTCCAAATAGGCTCTTTTCTTCGCATCCTTCTTTTGATTATAGAGCCCGGCCATAGCAAAGGGTGCCTGATCTTTACGTTGAATATAAAACGGTTGTTTGTGTTTTTTGCTTGGTACTTGCGCCCATTCATAAAATCCATCGGCAATAATCAGGCAACGCCGTTTACGTATCGGTTCGCGAAACATTGCCTTGTCTTGTACTGTTTCGGCGCGAGCATTAATAAGACGCCGTTGTGTTTTTGCATCTTGCATCCATGCTGGAAGTATTCCCCATTCGCCAAGCACTATTTTTCTTGGCTGCTCATTTGTAATTAACGCAAGCTGTTGAGCTGGGGCGGCGTTATACCGAGGCAACAACGTGCCTTCAATGCGTTGCACATGAAACCGTTTTTTGAGTTCATCTGGTTTGTGAATTAATGAATATCGTCCACACATAAAAATAGCATAACATATATTCAATCATAGAGAAGTATAATATGTCCTTACTGTATCTAACTATTTTTGAAAAATGTACGTTTATTAATTTATAAAACTGTTGATGAAGATGAGTGCGGAATGCGTAAATTGTTTTGAAACAGTGCCTTAGTGCAAAATTGGATTGCTAAAAATATTTTTTAATCCACCACTTTTTTATCATAGGTAACGATTGAGTGGAAAGAAAATAACCTAAGGTTGGTATAAAGGCATTCAAAAATACCTTTTGCACTCCAATAGCCCACATTACTAGCGAGGCAATCATGTAAGTAATCACGCAAATTGCAAATTTTCTCAATTTACTTGTTTCCCACGCTTTATCTGTCTCTACTCGTTTATTACGTTCTTTTAAGACTTGAATTTCTGCATTGATCTTTTCAAATTGATTACTGCTCATAGTTAGTTTTGTGACCGTTTTGGTCTAAAAAACATGCTATTTAATAAACATATTATATCATAAAAGTATTGTTGCTCAAATTGCTTGAGCCGTTGCGCGGATTTGAACCGCGGACCACCTCCTTACCATAGAATGTTTAGTAAAGAAAATTGATGTTTTAGACTATTGAATATTGAACAAAACGCTACTTTTCACGATTTTTTGTAATACATCCAGTCGGGTACTTCTACAGGTATTGATTAATTAATTTTGATGTGTAAGACGCAAAAACGTCTTAACGTAAGAGTAATACATGATGATATAAAAATCAATCAATTTCTAAATCTATTAAATGTCCACCTAAATATCTTAAATTTTTTCTAAGAGCCTCAACTTCTTGAATTGTCCATTCCTTTTCACTTTTTGAATGAATACTTTCAATGCTTCTATTACATAAATCCATTAAATTTTTCATATCAAGTATTTCCTGATAACTATTGAATGCTTTGAGTTCTTGATAATTCTCAAGATAATTGTTTAATGGTAACACAGGTAAATAACTAAAATTAACTATCTGTCTAGCAAATTGATGAGCGCTACCTTCAAAATTTAATCCGTCTAATGAATTTTTGGTAAGTTGCATTGCTATATTTGCTTTTCGTTCTAAACCTAACTGCCGATCTCTATATTCTTTTTTTGCAATCCACCAAGTAACCCCTGCTGTTAAACCAACAGTAAGTATTGTAGTAAATATAGGTATAATTAATGATAAGACTTCAATCCAGCCTGATAATTTTTGTGTAATATTTTCTACTATTAACATAGCGTGAGTTTAGCTCCATGTGCTACAATAGTCAAAGCTATTTTCGAATAACTTTACACTAGAACAATTATGAGCAATGTAATGGACGATTTTTTTAGACGTTTAAAACAACATGATGATGAGCTGGATGCGGCTAGAATATTATCTAGAGAATTCATTACTAGGGTTATTATACTTTGTTCTTCTGCTGTTGCATTTTCAGTGTCATTATTTAGTATACCAATCATTAAAGATAATATTGATTTCACGATTATTAAATATTCATGGTTCTGTTTTGTAGGAACGATTATTCTAGGATTTTTTCTCTTATTTTTTGAAGGGAGAGTTGAATATGTTCGAGCATACAGAGCATTTCAACCTACAGGCAATATTTCACAATACAAAAGAAAATTCTTTGATCATATACGCATTATATTCATAATTATATTTTCCCTATTTTATCCTACTAACTTGGTATTTTGTAGAATATATCGTGATGCCGAAAAAATGAACTATTACCAAAATTTAAATGGGTTTATTGTGCACTATTTGGCAAAAATGCGAGGAACATACTTTCTACTTGAGAATATTTTTATAGTAATCTTTATCTCATCACTGGTGATTTTTGTAAAAGGTGTTATTTAAAATTGTTATGCTTACTACAATTAATGTTTAAATTAAAATAGATTATTCAACGGATTCATTTCAGCAGTCTGCCGCTTATCATCTGATAATGAATTTACATATAGCATAGTTGTACTTAAATCACTATGCCCCATATTTTCCTGTACAGCTTTAATATCATGCGATCCAGCATAGCTATACGTTCCGTATGAATGACGTAAGGAATGTAATTTAATGTTAAAACCTACTATCTTTGAAAGATTTTGAATAATATGTTTTAGACCATCATCAGACAATGCTTTTTTTGTTGTTGTTGAAATCCATAAACTCATACAATCTGGTAAAACAAATAGTTTTCGCTCATTCAAATATTTTTGCATAGTTTCATATAAAGTGATTGGCATTGGAACCCAGCGCTCTTTTCTTGATTTTGATGTCTCTGCCTTTACTAGGATCATTTTTGTTTCCATATTCAAATCCATTGTTTTCATACTTAATAATTCACCTCGTCGTAATCCAGCTAAACAACAAAATTTTATCATTGCTTCATTACGTATTCTTTGTAAATAATCTGGATTTAAACTAACTGCATATAACATTCGCTCAATTTCTGCTTTGGAATGGTGTTTGGGAATACGTTGTGGCATTCTGGGCTTAGGAATATCTTTCAATGGATTATTCTGCAAATATCCTTTCTTTTGAGCCCAATTAATAAAAACTGAAATATTTTTTCTATGACTAATATTTGTCATAGGTTGCCACTTGCGCTCTTGATCACCTTTATAAAAAAATCTACGTAAAATCGCATCAGTCAGCTCTAAACAATCTACTATTGGTAGCCAATGTAAAAACAACTGCCAGGTTTGCTTATAATTTTCAACCGTCCTTTTTGATCGTGCAAACATGGAGTATCCTACGAGACAATCTTGGTAATACTTGTTTAGTGCATCTTGAAGTTTCATAAAAACTAACTGGATTGATTTTATTTAATTATCAGAAATTGAAATATTATCTTTATTTTGTTCACTATCTAATGCTAATAATTTAGCTAACAATTGATTCCAGGTTAGCTTTTGAATAAATTTACGCATGCGTAATTTGTGCCATAATTCATCAGATAAACGCATTGTGTGAATTGGATAATTAATTCTAGACATATATTACTTTTTTAAAATTAATGCTTAGTAATGCTTGGAATTACATTCCCCATGCCCCCAACCCTTTGTAACATCCTCTAGAAATTGATTTTCTAGATGTTACGCCCTTTATCTTAACTAGCTAATTATTTATTCTCGTGGCTCCTAGTAGCGCAGGGTCTTGCTAGTGGTCTTTCGACCTGTTGTTGCACCACGTTCTATTCAGCAGTTAGTGCTTTATCGATGCGGAACTTTTATTTATACTCCATTAGTTCCTAATCTTGTTCGGAGCGGTGTGTTTGAAATAGGTCACCGAAACTATATTATTCACAATAAAAAATAATAAAAAATCCGTAAATACCTCGAAAAAAATGACGGCAGAATTTTAGCAGAAAAATTTATTTTTTCTTGAATTTACGATAATTTGCTTGCTGGGTAGTCTTTTTAAATTCAATCTGGCAGTACTGAGAACAGTATTTTAAACTCTTGTAGAAGACATTTGGATCATAAAATCGCTTACATGTTATGCACTGATTGAACGAACGAGTAAGCATACTGAGATTATGAGTATTGGTAGCTGCCAATACAGCTTCCATGAAAGAAAAATATAATACAGCAATAACACCCTTGGGTTGATGTTTTCTATAAATTATTAATCTCTTTTTATGATCTTTAGGATCAGGAACTAATTCATAACCATAGTTACAATGCAAATTTTTTTTCAGATGTTGTTGTATATATTCCCACTCCTCTTGTGGTGGCACACTACCATTTTTGCATGCATTCCAAATAATTTGTAATCTCTTCTGATGTGATTTTAAAAAGGCGTTGGCTTGATTTATAGGGATAAATAAATGATATTTTGTAATCAGTGCTTTTATTTGTTCTGCATCGTTCAGCTGAATAGACAAAACTGCTCTCCACATGATATTAAATACCTGATATCTTTCAATAGTATCAAACTCTGAAATTAAGACATCTTCTCCTAATTTAATTGTGACTTTTTTTGTATCTTTCATGTAGATCTATGTATTACAAAATAGTATAACATATAATAGTACTTTTACAGTATATTCATTGACATAGAGCTTTAGCAGCATTAAGCTTTAAGCATTAACACACGAATCCGTGTGTTTTTTTACTAAATATCTATGCTAAATCAGACTAATAATATAAACATCCACCCCATCACTCAAAAGGAGCATTTTAAGCTGTGGTTAGCTACTCCAAGCACAGAACGCATACCAAGCACACAGCAAGAATTAGCCATTCAATTAGGTGTGCATCCAGTAACTTTATCTAAATGGAAAGATAAACAATTTATGGATAGTGTTGTTGAATTAGTGCATAATCACATGCGTCAATATACAGTAGATGTTGTACATTCAATTGTGCTGCATGCAAAAGCGGGGAGCTATCAACATGCTCGATTATTTCTTGAATATATAGAAAGCTGGTCAAAAGAGCAGATACATACCGAACCCATTACACTAGAGGATTTAATAGATGATGCGAAAAGGGAGGAAATTTCTCGGCAGCAACAAGTAACAAATAAAGAAAATCCTCACTCTCAAAATATAAAAAATAAATCATCATCTGATGGTGAGAACTGATGGTGAGAACTTGCAAAATTCCCACATATCCATACAATAAAGATACAATTTAGAGTAGCCTAAACTACATTTGTGGCATGGCTCAAGTTAAACATCAGCAAAGTAGAGATGGTCTCCTGACCAGCACTCTTTGCTGATGTATTCGCCGAAAGGTGAATGGCAGTTCCGAAAGGTTCTGTCGCTGGTTCGGGAGGCCTTTTGTGTTATAAACATCAGAGGTGGCCATGTATCAGCACTATAAATAACGAAAAACTAATACTATGCCAACACAAGCTCAAAAGGATCAAATTCTCAACCATTTAAGAGATTACAAAAAACGATATTTAACAAAAAAATATTCCGATCTTGACGAGTCCGCAACAAGACTCATGATCAATAGTTTCCTTACTGAAGTTTTAGGATATACAGAACTTGATGAAATTAAGACTGAATATTTAATTAATAGCACTTATGCTGATTATATTATTCAATTAGCACGTAAAAAACACATGGTTGTTGAAGTAAAGGCGATACAAATTGATCTTTCAGAAAAACATATACGACAAGCTGTAAATTATGCAGCCAATGAAGGTATTGATTGGGTACTATTAACCAATGGGAGACAATTTGAACTGTATAAAGTTATTTTCAAAAAACCTATTGTGCAGAAAAGAATTTTTTCTTTTTCTTTAACAGATAAAGACCATTTAAAAACATCTGTGGAATATTTTGCTTTAATGACCAAAAAAGCTATGGCAAAGAATGAACTTGATAAATTCTGGTTGCGTTTTCAAGCGCTAGAACCAAATAATTTGTGTAAATCATTATATTCGAATGAAGTGCTAAAATTATTGAGAAAAGCATTAAAAAAGAATGCAGGGCTTTCATTTTCAGAAGAAGACATTTTTGAATCTATTCACCAGATTATTATTAATAAGATTCCTGTTGAAAAACCCAATGCTCCTACAGTTTTAATAAAACAGAAAAAACGCAATAAACCCATTACTGATGAAAAAATTGTTGAGAGTGCACAAAATACACAAACTATCCTTCAAAATAATTAATAAAAAAATATGAAAAAACATTCACTAATTTTTTTATTAACACTTCTATTTCTTGGTGCAAGTTGTTCGCAAAATACTCCGCCAACTACAAACACAAATACCATCCAACAAACTGTTACAGACAATAAACAGGAAATTGATCTTGAAAAGATAATGGAAAATGTTAAAAATAATTTTTCTACTGTGAAAGAGGTAAAAATTTATACTGAAGAAAACGACCCGAACAATCATTTATTAGGTAAAGCAGGCTATTATATGGCAGGAGCTGCTTTTTGGGATACACGAACAGAATACACAGAAGAATATTCTGAGGAAAAGGGAAAGTGGGGCGTACAAGCAGGAGGTAGTATTGAAGTATATGCAAATAGTGAAGACGCTAAAAAACGAGCGGATTATTTACAAGGATTAGTTGGTACTCCAATAACTGACCCTGGAGCATTTAAACAAATGGATACCGTTATTATACGTGCTGCATATGAACTTAAAAAAAGTGAGCAAGACGAAATTATTCAGTTTCTTGAAACCCAAGTACAACAATACAATAAATAGACAAACTGTATGAGTTTACTCAACATGTGCCCTACATGCGGCTCAAAACGTATTAAATGCAAACGCAAATTCGGCTGGCCAATTATTATCTTTGTGTTTATTAGTATGGGTTTGGGACTATTAATGATCCCGTTTCTCCCAAAATATTGTAAGTGTAAAGATTGCGGCGCTAAGTGGAAGGCTTAAATTTATACACAATAGTACATTATTATAACTTCTCGGAAATAGCTTTTACTATTTTTTTATTGATTCGTTGAGATCTGTATTTGCATCTTAGTATTTTAACAAATGTTATTTTTACTTTGTATAAAATTTCTTTATTTTGCCTTTTCCTTGCTAAAATATATGATCGCAACAAATAGGCTATTGCTATAATTTTATTAATATTTTTTTCTAAAATTAATCCATTAGCTATATTAAATAATCCCTCTGGTACTAAATCTTGTTTATTTAATTTTTTGTATAATTCTATAGCCTTTCTATTATGAAAATATATTTTTGATATTACTACTTTCCTACCTTTATTATCAGTCATAAAACCTATATCTATAGAATAAAAATTTAACTCCATAGTTGTTGCTGTACCAAGCGTAATATGCACCATTGCTTGAATTTCATTTGAATAACTCTCGATTTTTTCCATAATCTCTTTGTATAGAACGTTAGCTTCTCTCAGCATTTTAACAATACTGAATGATAATGATTGAAATTCTTTTTGTTTCTCCGTAGTGGAAAAACTACTCCAGCCTCTATATAAAACTAGCTTTGTTTTTTTATGAGCCAATTTAACTGCCTTTAATCTTAATAAAAATATCTTTTTTGCTTTAGCCTGAATTACTAAATCCTTTGCCTTTAGCTTATTAGAATCCTTAATAATTAAGTTACATAAAAGTAATACCTCCTCTACATTATTAACTGGGTCAAGCTGAGCCAATTTTAAAAATGATTGTTCTAAGCGTTTAAATCGATATAAATTTTTATCTCCCACGGCGATTATTTTTTACTTTTAGTTTTAAATTTATCCAATGTTTCAAAAAAATATGTTTCAGTCTATAGAAATATATACTAAGAATTCGTCTTGGTTGTAACGGGCATTTGCTAAACCAAATATATTTTATTTTATTAGAATGTGAAATTATCTGTTTTGCAGCATGTCCAACAATCATACGATTTTGCTCATTGACCGTAGCATTGTCAATAGATAAATAGCCTGATACATTATGCCAAGTTAAAAGTAAAGAAATTTTTGGAGACAAAGGCATGAACACCTCTGTATTAATATTAGAAAGTCCCACGCCTTGATAGAATAGTGGTAATTTATATGCAGATGGATCATAAAAGAAGCAGGGGTTGTCTGAGCTAATATAATATGATTTTGAAGAAGCAATTAAGAAAACTATACTCATTTTATATAATACATTCGCAATCGGTTCCAGGGAGTATTCTAAATTTTTTGGCAATATTCCTTTTTGCAAATCCTCAAGTTGATCCACTGTTTTTGATTTTATGCCTTTACTCATAGCTATTTGTTTCGACATACCAGTAAGCTCGCCGTAAAATCGTTGCAAGACAGATTCAAATTTTCTTGTTCTTAAGAGCATGGCCGCAGTAAAAACAGCAAGCATTACTCTTTGTTCTTCTGATAATGGTTCAAGTTTAGCAATCGTCGTTGAAAAAAGCTCGGCATAAGAACCTTCTATACCTGCTAATGATTCCTCAATATGATAACTTTTCTGTCCATCAATATCGATAGTATAAAGATTCTTTTTTATAAAAACATTTTCCAATTTATCTTCACGATTTTTTTTAGAATCTACATCTAAAACCCAAATAAATGATTCTCTTGCTTGAGATAAATTGGGACGTGATGCAAAAGGAAACTGATAGCTTGCAGGCACCCAATGATGTTTTATAGGATTATTATTCATTAGCCAAAAAATTTTTCTTATACTCTTCGGGGTTTAAATACTCAATAACCATTTCGTTGCCTTTGTAGAAATATGACATAATCTCAGACCAGTCTTCAGTTTTTATATTCCCATCAATTCGGAATAATTTAACTGAGCGATATGGTTTTTTTGCTTTAGGAAAAGTATTGTCTAATCTTTCATTATACATCTGAGGTAAATAAACATTAACTTTTCCATCCAAATGAATAAATTTTTGATTACTTGTATCCCTTTGACTATGGAAAAATCTATTTAAATAATATGTTCTCTGATCTTCAGAAAGCTCCTCTACTTTTAAGGATTTAATTATTCCATCTATTTCCCAAAAAAATTCCGTACTTCTGATATTGTTGCTAAAAACCATCTTGGTGTTTTTATTTCTTCCTATAACTGTAAGACCTGCGTGTTTTAGACTATCGATGTTTTTTTCACTATATGGTGGTCCATACCAAGTATCAAGCTCAATAAATCTATAATACTGCTCTTTGGGAATTAATCTATTAGGATCAATGGCAATCCAAAAAATATTTTTACTTTTAGTAACATTATAATAACTGATGAACTTGCTAATAAAATCTCGATTTATTCTACCAGTAAAATTTCTACACAAGAATTTATGATAGTAAATTAAATAATCCCTGTATATTATGCCTGCATCAGCAAGTTCTATTTCATCATCAATTTTAATAATATTTTCTTCTTTATCAAATTTTTTTATTATTTCTGGAAACTTCTTAAAAAGTTCACTCTTACCATAATCTACTTTAATTAGATTCTCAAAAGAAATATAAATCTCGCTTAATTCATGTGCAACTAAACAAGCAGCTAATTTTTTCACATGATCTGGATCAGAAAAAACTGGCTCACTTGGAAAAGATGCAAAAATCTGGGAACGAAGATCATCTAATATCATCTCCCTTTCTTGTTCATTTAAAAGATATAAATATTCACTCGCCTCCTGAATTAATGGATATAATGTTTCTGCTAATTTATGCGGCGAATCATGCTGAATATCATAATAACGTATTAATTCACTAGGAAAAATATCTCTTTTTTTACATTCATCTGCAAGGGCAGTTAGCTTGCGTTTATTAAAATTCATAGAATGATTATAGTCGATTTTGCACAATTTTTAAATGCTTTTTTAATACTAATTATAAATTTAAAGGATGCTTCACCATTTGGCTCCTCATATGCTCTACAGAAGCCGACAGGTAAATCGTAGTAGTTTTTATATCATTGTGTCCCATCATCTTGGAAAGTGCATAAATATCGCACCCTCCCTCTAACATCAATGTAGCAAAAGTATGCCTTAACATGTGAGCGTAAAACTTGATGCCACTTTTCTTTTTAACCAATTCTATCAGGTGTTTAAAGCCGTCTTCCGTGAAATTACGATCATTTTGAAGCGAGACGTAAAAGTAGTCACAAAACTTGTTTAAGCGGGCTCTCTCGTCCATATACCGCTCTAAAATAGGCCGTAGCTGGTACGGTATCGGCACTACCCTGTCTTTATTTCCCTTTCCTTGCTTAATTGAAATAATCATATTGCTAATATCTACCTCGCTGCTTTTTAAACGGAGCAATTCGCCCTTACGGAGACCACAGTACAAAAACATGCTAAAAATGGCATAATTTCTGGCTTTCACAAACGGACTAGCCCAACGCATACAGCGCACTGTTTCTAATAGATTCATCGCCTCTTGCTTGGTTAAACGTGTGGGTAGCTTCTTTTCTAATTTCGGCTTCTCGATTTCTTCAAATGGATTATGTTGTATTACTTTCTGCTTAACTGCCCACTTAAAAAATACATTCAAATTTTTATGGTATGTAATAAACGTTATCGGTTTCCAATTTCGTGCAGTGCGGCCAGCATAAAAAAAACGTTCGGCATCTTGCTGCTTTATTTGTTCTATCTCTCGAATATGTGGCATGAGCTGAAGAAATATCTGCAAGCTCACTTTATAGCCCTGAATAGTATCGGGTCTAAAATTCTTAATTGTTATTTGGTACTCACAAAACTGTTGATGAAGTTCGCGTATATCCATATGGGTATTGTTATTACCCTGTAGAAGTACCGTTGCTCAAATTGCTTGAGCCGATGCGCGGATTTGAACCGCGGACCACCTCCTTCATTGCTACCTTTGTTTTCGTTATTGCAAAGGATTAGACTGTATATTTTCGCTCTTTATGAGTGAACCCTTGTCAGTCGTTCGGGCTAACGCTTTGGAAACGTCGCCACGGTCTGAACCACCTAAGTGGCCTTTAACCGTTATTCGGGATTCGCATACAGATTACTCCGTATGTGGGCATGACTTTTTTAAGTCTACCATGGAGGTGCTCTACCAACTGAGCTACATCGGCATGTATTACATATTTACTCGACCGCTTCTATGAGAGAAGTGGCCTAGATGTTTTGAAAAAGTGCGTTTTTATTCTAATGTTAGCCACATTTGTAGCTTAGCCCATAGACCACTTCCTTACCATGGAGGTGCTCTACCAACTGAGCTACAACGGCGTATTTTTTGAAGGAACGCATTACAACTCTGCAACCTGTTTTGCCAATTCGGTAATTTTTTGATTCTCCGGATTTGCTTCTTGCAATTTCTTCAACGTTTCTTTTGCAATAATAACATCTTTGCGTTCAAGAGCAACGGTCAACAATGCATCTAAATGTTTTGGGTTATTCGGTGCCAGTGTAACACATTGCTTTACACATTCATATTGTTTTTCCTGATTTCCACATGCCTCATACACTGCTCCTAAATCACAAAAAATACGATCTGCCGTTGGATCCAACTGTTTAGCAAATTCCAATGTTTCAATAGCATGATCATATTCTTTCTTTTGAAGATACAATTTTCCTAAATACTCATACGCTTCCACATTCTGCGGATCAAGCCGCACAACATCTAAAAATGCATGCTCTGCTTCTCCAAACTTTTCTTCCTTAAACACTTGCGCCCCTTCAGCAAGCAGTGCAGAAACTTTTTGACGCATTTTTTCTTTATCTGCGTCATTTTTTGGTTGAGGAGAAGCATGACGATACTTTCTTTCTAAAGCAACTAATTTACCATAAAACCGATCAAAACTACCACCCACTTTTTCCACAAATGGAAATACCACTTTTCGTGCCGCTTGTTTTGCATGCGTGGCTTTACGTTGTAATCGTTCATCAATTAAACGCTTTTTTTGAGAACGAATATGTGCTTTCGGCATTGCGTGAACATCAAGAAGCAACATTTTTTTCCATTTTTTTGCAATAAGAAATATGATCAGTATAACAGCAAGACCTGCGCTCCCAACCAAAATCCAATCAATAATATTCATAATAGACGTTCTTTTGCGTAATAAGTATCGCTTAACACGTTTTAGTACCAGTTTCGTGATCTTCTAAACTGAATCGAACAAATCGCCGAATTTGTACATTTTCTCCTAACTTACCAATAGCGGCATTCACTACATCTTGTATGGTTTGCGTATCATCACGAAAATATGGTTGGTGCAGAAGGCATGCATCTTTATAATATTTCTGCAATTTCCCTGCTATAATTTTTTCCTTCACCTGTTCTGGTTTATTTTCTTTTTCAATTTGTGCGCGATAAATTTCTTGTTCTTTTTCTTTTACTGCTTCCGGAACATCTGCGGAAGAAACATACAATGGATTCATTGAGGCAATTTGCATCGCAAGATCTTTTCCAAGATTTTTAAAATCATCTGTTCGTGCGACAAAATCAGTTTCACAATTTACCTCTATCAAAACACCTATTTTGCCGTTTGTATGAATGTATGAACCCACTCTTCCCTCCGGGGTGCCTCGCGAGTCTTTTTTCGCTGCCTTGGCCAGACCCTTTTTTCTTAAAGATTCTGCTGCTTTTTCAAAATCGCCATCT
>Ga0208373_1001393_pt1 | contig 32766 bp, 35 predicted proteins | sample RifOxyC2_FD_184036 | JGI IMG/M metagenome (GOLD analysis project Ga0208373, IMG submission 184036) | Soil microbial communities from Rifle, Colorado - Rifle Oxygen_injection C2 (SPAdes) | ecosystem: Environmental > Terrestrial > Deep subsurface > Rock core/Sediment | place: Rifle, Colorado... | reverse complement strand
AAACACAGTCAGGTATAAAACAGTTGAATCTGTTTCAATGTGGGCTGGAAAGGGTGAAATATTGTCCTTTTTGTGGAAATGAACTTCTCTTTGAAATGTATCTCAAGAAGCCACCTCCGGATACCCTTAAAGAACAGAGAGAGCTCGTAGACTGGATTAGTAGCCACGCTAAAAATTAGGGAGCGATAGCGACCTTTCTTGTATAATCAACGCATTTCTCTATACTTTGCCAAAAGCGATGCTGCTGTTCTCTCTCCTTTTGCCTACGGTGAGATAGCTCATGGAAATTCCGTCGTGCACGGTGCCAGCACCCATCCATCAACCCCACCTGCTCAGTGCGCTACACTGCGGCAATGGCTCGCGCAGCGCTCAATCCTGAAGCGATGTGCTGCCTGCTGTGTTTTCTGCTGTGCTGCCTGCTTCTCCTCGTTCCTTTGCATTTTTCACTCCTTCGAGCAGAAAACACAAATGTCAATAACTGTTATGATATCAAGAGACTGTGAGCCTTCACATTCATAACCTCTTCATCCTCAATAGCAATGAATTGCTCACAACCGAAACGCTGCTCAATGCCATAGCTGCCCCTGCAATGATAGGCGAAAGCAGCCAGCCCGTGAAGGGATAGAGAAGGCCCGCAGCAACAGGAATCCCTAAGGTGTTGTACACCAGTGCCCAGAACATGTTCTGCCTGATCTTTGCCATGGTGAGCCTGCTAAGCCTGATGGCTTTTGCGACACCCACCAGGTCGTCCTGCATGAGGACGATGTCGCCTGTTTCCATGGCAACGTCAGTCCCTGAGCCCATGGCAATCCCAATGTCTGCCTGGGCTAACGCTGGAGCATCATTGATGCCGTCGCCCACCATGGCAACGGCTCCGCTTTTCTGAAGATTTTGCACATGCTTGGCCTTGTCTTCAGGCAACACTTCTGCAAAAACCGTATCTACTCCTGCCTTCTTTGCTATGGCTTTTGCCGTACGCTCATTATCGCCAGTTATCATGTATGTCCTGATGCCCATCCTGTGCAGGAGCGCTATGGCATCAGGTGAACTTTCCTTGATGGTGTCAGCGACAGCAATGATGCAAAGAAGGGATTTTCCTTTGGCAAGGAGCATTGCAGTCTTTCCGTCAGACTCAAGGGCATGGATCTCCTGCTGGTATCTGGTGAGCGGCACGCCAAGCTTTTTCATAAGCCTTGCGTTTCCAAGGTGATAGGCTTTTCCTGCAATCTTTGCCGTGATGCCGTGGCCAGGGATTGCTCTGAAAGCCGAAGCCTTTTTGAGGGAAATGCCCTCTTTTTTTCCTTCTGCAACAATCGCTTCAGCCAAGGGATGCTCGCTTCCTTTCTCTATGGATGCTGCAATCTCAAGCACTGCCTTTCTTGCCTGTTTGCCTAAAGGGATGATGTCAGTTACTTCAGGCTTGCCCTTGGTTATTGTCCCTGTCTTATCCAGGATGACGTGCTTTATCTTATGGGCTTTTTCCAGTGCCTCACCTCCTTTGATGAGGATTCCCTCCCTTGCGCCTTTTCCCGTGCCTACCATGATTGCGGTAGGGGTGGCAAGGCCCAAAGCACAAGGGCAGGCAATGACGAGGACTGCTACGGTAGTTATAAGAGCGAAACTGAGGTCTTTATTGCCGAAAGTCATCCATCCTATGAAGGTCAGGGCTGCAATGACGAGCACTGCGGGGACAAAATAGGCTGAGACGGTATCGGCAAAGCGCTGGATAGGAGCCTTGCTTCCCTGCGCTTCCTCTATAAGCCTGATGATCTGGGCAAGTGTAGTGTTTGCTCCTACCTTTGTCGCTTTGAAGGTGAATGAGCCGTGCTTATTGATGGTTGCGCCTATCACTGCATCACCCTTTTTCTTCTCTACAGGAAGCGATTCGCCAGTAACCATGGATTCGTCTATTGCTGAATTGCCCTCAGTGATGATGCCATCAACTGGCACTTTCTCGCCTGGCTTGACGATGATAAGGTCGCCTTCCATGACCTCATCAACCGCTATATTCTCCTCCCTGCCATTGCGAATCACAAGGGCAGTCTTTGGCTTAAGGCCTATGAGGCGCTTTATGGCGTCGCTTGCCTTTCCTTTTGCTTTTGCTTCCAATAATCGGCCAAGGACGACAACAGTGATGAGGACCGCGCTTGCCTCAAAGTAAAGGTAGCCATTGCCTGAAAAAAGGGCATAGAGGCTGTAAAAGTAGGCTGCTGAAGTTCCCATCACAATCAGGGTATCCATGTTTGCTGATTTTCCTTTCAAAGCTTGCCATGCACTCTGGTACATAGGCGCAGCGACGATGAACTGAACAGGGGTGGCAAGCGTCCACATGATGAAGTCCTGATAGGGGATAGGGCTTTGCATGAAGAACATGCCAAGAATGAGGATGGGAAGGGAGAGGATGCATCCCATCGTGAACTGGAACATGAGCGCCTTTATCTCAAGCTTCTGCTTCTCCTGCTGAGCCTCTGTATTGTCCTTGCCGTCAGCAACGCCTGCACCATAGCCTTTATTTTTTATTGCTGCAATGATTCTGGGAATATCTATCTTCTTTTCATCGTATGTTATGGTCGCTTTGTTCGTTGCAATGTTGACGTTTGCCTTTGTTACGCCCTCTGCTTTGTTAAGCGCCCTGTTGATGACTGCCGAGCAGGATGCGCAATGCATGCCTGTGATGTTGAGTGTTGTGTGTTTCATTTTCAACGGCTCAAAAGAGACTGATTATCTCATTCCACCGCAGCCACAGCCGCTTCCGGATGCGCCGCAACTTGCAGCTCCTGCTGCTACTGATGGAGCTGTCTCCTGATATGAAGATTGCGTACCGTCAGGCTCGACAACTTCAAAGGTGCCGCGGCCCATGTTCATGGAGCAGGCGATGGTGAAGGTTCCTGCCTTGTCCGGGGTGAATTCTATGATATTGTCGCCCTCTGCTACGCGCTTTCGCACACCAAAAGAGGCAATGACAATGTCACGCAGGCACCCATTGACCGTGGCAAGATCAACCGTCATCCTGACGGGGACGCCTTTTGTAAGCGTGGATGGCTCAAGGAGATACTGATAATTTTTATAGGAAAGCGCGACTTCCTGAATACCGTTAGCTGATACTTGGCTTTTTACTGCATCTTTGACTGCGTTTCCTGTGACTGCACCTACAGTTGCTATTCCTGATGCTGTAAATGAGAAGAACAGGATAGCAGCGATGGCAAGAGTTGCGCCGCCAAAGGCGCTGTATCGTATGATTTGTTTCATTGTTTTTCACCTCAAAATGTGAGCAATGCTGATGTTGGCCCGTAGAGCATGAGCGCTCCAAGAAGGAACGCTGCAATGATGGAAAGCGACGCTACGGTAAGAAAGTCAGCAGGCTTTCGTATGATTTCCTTATTCTGCTCAACGACCTCCTCAAAGAGCAGATAGGAGAGGCCGATGATGATGACGATGTTTATGAGCATAAAGAAGGGCATGAACCAAAGCAGATGGTCTGAGAACATCATGACCGAAATCATCGGGCCCATGGTGCCGCCCATGACGCCTGCCATCATGCCTTCCATGATGCCCATGACACCGCAGCATTTGCCTGTTACTACGCCTGCTGCTGTTCCGATGAGCATGCCAATCATTGAACCTATGAAGAAGCCGTTTGTCGCACCAATTATTGCGCCAAGCATCATCCCTGTCTGCATGCCAAAGGTCATGCCGACCATCATGCCAACCATGCAGGTGAATTTTGCCCGGTAAGCTGTGTAGTGCCAGAGAGCTGCGCCTATTGCTGTGATTGCTATAAGCAGGTAGAAGAGCCACCAGCCGTAATTATGCAGGAAGTTTGGGATTCTGTTAAGAAAGCCTACATAGGCCACGATGGTTATTGCTGCCAGGAGGCCAAAGACGCCTAAGGCTGTCTCAATGCCTTCTCTCTCTGTCTGGTATTTCTCTTTGTTTTCCCTGAAGTCCCGAAAGCGCTCTTTGAAAGACTTCCTGTCAAATGGGCTTGTTGATGCCCGGAAGCCTAGTGATTTAATTTCCTTGATGACGTCATTTGCCTTCTCGGAATCTTCAAGAAGAAGGATATCTCCTGTTATGGTGTAGCCTGTTATGCCTTTGCCAGCAAGCCTGCGTCCGATAAGCCTGACACAGGAATCGCATTCGATGTCAGGGACATAGATTGTTGTTGTCATACCTGTTCCACCGTATAGCCTTCTTTTGCCATCTCTTTTTTGAATGCTGGCAGGTCTTTTTCTTCTATAGATACCTCTGCTTTGCCGGTCTTGTGGGAGATTGACTTGACGTCTGCCTTGCAGTCGCCTGCAATGTCCTTGATAAGCGCTTCACAGCTTGGGCAGTGCATGCCCTTTATGCTCAGGTTAAGTGTTTTTTTTGCCATCTGTAATCCCTCTTGGGCCTCTCTATTTTTTTTTCATTTTGTAACAGCGGGTAGTATTAATATCATTCGTATTGTAAATTGCCTTGCCAACCGTTTAAAAAGCTGAAATTTATAGTTTAAAACGTTTAGAAAGGCTTTCCCTAAATGAACCTCTGCGATTATTTTTGGATTTCACCTCCCCCTACCTAAACTATATCGTTTCATCATCAGTGAATTTGCAACAACCGATACCGAGCTGAAGGCCATAGCAGCTCCTGCAATGACTGGATTCAGGAGGAACCCAGTGAAGGGATAGAGGATGCCTGCTGCAACTGGTATGCCTAATATATTGTAGATGAAGGCCCAGAAGAGATTCTGCTTGATTTTCTTGAGAGTGTAGCGGCTGAGGTTGATAGCGGAAACTACGTCGGACAGTTCATTCTTCACGAGAACGATGTCGCCTGACTCAATAGCAACATCAGTTCCCGAGCCAATTGCAATTCCCACATCTGCCTGCGTCAATGCGGGAGCATCGTTGATGCCGTCGCCAACCATTGCTACAACCTCGCCTTTCTCCTGAAGCTTTTTGACCTCCTCTTCCTTGTCCTGAGGCATGACTTCTGCAAGGACATTCTGGATGCCTGCCTGACGTGCTATTGCCCTGGCAGTAGTCTCATTGTCGCCGGTGAGCATGTAGGTTGCAATGCCCATTGCCTGAAGATTCGCTATAGCTTTTGCTGACTGCTCTTTGATAGTGTCAGCGACTGCAATGACGCCTGCTGCTTTGCCATTGACTGCTATGAGCATTGCGGTCTTTCCTTCACGCTCCAGCCCTGCAAGCTGCCCTTTGATGCCATCTATGGGAACGCCCTTTGTCTGCATGAGCTTCCTGTTGCCAAGCAGGATTGTGGCTCTCCCTGATGCTGCTTCAATACCCTGGCCAGCAACAGCATTGAATGATGAAGGGTTAGGAACATCCAGCTTGAGGAGCTTTGCTTTTGCAAGAATCGCTTCGGCCAGAGGATGCTCTGACTTCTTTTCGGCGATTGCCGCAAGCCTGAGCAATTCCTTTTCATCAAGCCTTCCTGTCCCTGCCCTGACGATGTCAGTCACTTCGGGTTTCCCTTTGGTGATCGTCCCGGTCTTATCAAATATGACTACCGAGAGCTTTCCTGTCTTCTGAAGGGCCTCAGCACTCTTGATGAGGATGCCATGCTCTGCTCCTTTGCCTGTGCCCATCATGACGGCAGTGGGTGTTGCAAGGCCAAGAGCGCAGGGGCAGGCGATAATCAGGACAGCGATAAGTATAGTGAAAGAGAACAAAAAGCCCATGCCCAGAAGATACCAGGTGATCGCTGCAATGATGCCTATGCCAACGACGACAGGGACAAAATAGGCTGAGATGGTATCGGCAAGCTTCTGGATGGGAGCCTTACTTGCCTGCGCATCCTCGACCAATTTGATGATTTGGGCAAGCATGGTGTCTTTTCCTATCTTTGTCGCCCTAAAGGTGAATGCCCCTGTCCTGTTGATAGTTACACCGATGACCTTGCTTCCCTTTGTCTTTTCGACAGGGATACTTTCGCCTGACACCATGCTCTCGTCAACTGACGAATGGCCAGAAAGCACAACGCCATCAACCGGAATCTTCTGCCCTGGTTTGACAACGACATCATCGCCGACAATGACAGCGTCAATTTGCACTTCCTGCTCTTTTCCATCCCTGATGACGATGGCAGTTTTTGCCGCAAGACCCATGAGCTTTTTAATGGCCTCAGATGTCCTGCCTTTAACGACTGCCTCAAAGTATCTGCCAAGCAGGATGAAGACGATAAGAAGACCGGCAACTTCAAAGTAGATATCCTCTTTCCCAAAGAGGGTGCTTCCTGAAAGGATGAAAGCTGATGCTATGAGGCTGTAGGCGTAGGCAGCGCCTGTTCCAATAGCGATGAGGGTGTCCATGTTTGCTGTCTTTGCCTTGATGAGGGAACGAAACCCCTTAGTGAAGAGCTGATAGCCAAGGAGCATGATGGGCGTTGTAAAGAGGAACTGGATGATAGCCAGAAGGGATATGTCTTCAATGGTGGGAAGGCCAATATGGCGAGCCATCGCAAGATAGAGAAGGGGAAGGCCAAGCACTGCTGAGATAAAGGTCTTTTTCTTCAGGCTCTGAATCTCTTTTTTGCGGTCTTCCTTTTCCCGGTCAGCAATGCCAGTGCTTTCCTCATAGGTATCGTATCCAGCGTCATTGATTATCTGCCTGATGCGCTCTGCAGTAACTATTTTGGGGTTGAATGTAATTGCTGCCTTTTCATTTGCTGAAAGCTTTTTGTCAATGATGCCCTCAAGCCTGTCGAGGGCAGAGCCTACGATGTGGACGCAGTGCGAGTTGTCCATACCCCTCACTTTGAGTGCGAGAGTCACTTTATTGCTAGGGTATTTAGCCACTGTGCACTTCTTTTATTGCCACCATACTCAGTGGCACTTCTCCTGCTCTTTGCTGTTTTTATTCATGCCTGCTTCTTCTTCCTTATGGCAGCCCTTTATCATGAAGACGTGCATGAGCATGCAGCCGATGAGAGCTGCCCAGGCAAGATAGCTCCTGTTGAGGCCAAAGGCATAGACAGCAAGGGCTGCGATGAGTATCGGAGCTATGCAGCAAAGTGCCATCAGCAGCAGGTGATTGCTGTGGTTATGGCTTTTTTTTACGGCAACAGTTTTCTTCATTGCATTCACACTCCTCAAGCATGGTGCAAAGGCGCACGGTCATGCGTTTTTCTTTTTCTCCTTTGGTGATGGTGCATCCATCAGGCTTTTGCATTGGGTAGTCGTCTCCTGATTTTCTGCTTCAGCAGTGAAGGGAAAAACATTGGCGTTTTCCTCTGGTAAGCTGAGTATCTGGCAGGAAAACGCAGCATCACCTCTTTTTCCTCACGAAGCGCAAGCCTGTAGTACATCACCACAAGAAAAGGGTACATGATGAGGGTAATTAACGTAGGCCACTGGATGATGAATGCAGTAATGATAATGAAAATCCCTGTATACTGAGGATGCCTGATTTTTGCGTAGATGCCTGTGGTCACCATGCTTCCTTTGGCATGATAGACTGCCTTCCATCCCTTGATGATGAGGCCTATTCCTATGAGCAGCATGATGGTGCTTACTGCCATCACGAATATCCACCCATAGAGGATGGGGATGCCGATAAACGTGAATGCATAGGCAAGGAGATGGCCATACTGGTGGGTGAAGGGGATCTGCACGCCAAAAAACGAGGAGAGAAGGTAAATTGTCAGCGGAATGCCATACATCTCGGCAAAGAGTGCCGTAAAGAAGGCAAGCAGCACTCCTCCAGTCCGCTTCTCAAACCTGGTCCTTAAGGGAATGTATTTTGTGATGAAGAAGAGGGCAAGAGCTATCAGGCTAACCACAATAATCCAGTTTCCGTAGGCATAGTCGTCGCTGAGCATGGTACCCTCGTCACTCCTGCATTGCCCTTATAGCAAAGTGCAGTAATAGCAGAAAACATTAATTATCGAACATTTGTGTTTTCTGCTAGTATAGCAAAGTGCATATCTAAAAGTTTCATTATTACTGCACTTTGCTATAATAATGAGACTTTCAATTACTTTCTTTTCTTCTCTCTTGCTATCAGCCTGTACGTCCACCAGAAGATGGCGCCAAAAACCAATGCTGCAAGAGCAAGGTACACAAGCTGCAGAAGCGGATACCACAAGCTGTAGCCGTACATCATGGAGCCTCCATTCATCATCGAACCCATGCCGCTGTATCCCTGTTGGACACCAGGATATGCACCGTACTGGCTTATCATGCCATATCCACTGTCTCCTGCTGCCGGGTAGTTTTGCCCCATCATTGCAGAACCCATCATCCCTACACGGTTTCCTCCATAGCCGCTATACATCATGCCAGTGCCCATTGCCTGCGCATCTCCACAATAGTATGATCGTGCCATGTTGATATGGACAAGCCGAAGCCTTTCAGAACCCTCGCCGCCCATCATAGCATCCATCGCTTCATGGGCTTCTCCGGGATGCATCTGCTCCATCACGTAGTCGCCAATCAATTCCAGTTGCTCATCGGTAAGGCTTGAGCAGGTGGCCTTTGCGTTAATCAGTGCCTCAGCCTGCTCAAAGGAGCCGTGCATCCCATCGCTCTCTATAGCAAGCGTAATGCCTGCAAAGAGCATCGTTAGTGCAAGTAATGCCATTATTTTTTTTGTTGTGTTCATCATGGTCGCATCACCAGTGTCCTTTTTTGCTATTGATAAACTGATGCCGCAAACTTGCCAATAACGCCCTGCTACCACTCTTTGCAGCAGTTGATGATATTTTTCATCATTTCCGAGAGCTTTCCTGTTCTGGTATGCTCTTTCTGAAGCGCTTCCTGATTCATGTCTTTGGCTTCTATCATCCCAAGATTAATGCAAAAAAACATGGACCACAGGTCAAAGCCTGATTGAAAAAATGGCATTGCTGCATCTTTTCCCTTTACCGACAATTCTTTTGTGCCTACTTCAAATAAGCGCATGCTTGCTGCAAGGAGATGCTTACTTATGCACCATTCCTCACCCTTTGGATCCCTGACAATCTTTTTGAGGAATTGAATGCGCTTCTTTCTTACTTCATCAAGCAACTCAAGGTACGAGCCGTTGCCTGTCTTCATTGCGGTGAAATAGAAATGCTCCTCAAGGCTGATAAGGTTCATAATAGCAATGCTTAAGTCTTCGTCGCGGGAAAGGTCTGCTTCATTTGTTTTTGACTTCTTTAGCTTTTCCATCCATTCCTGCAGTTCCCTAGCTGCGCCGTTTGTTCCCATATTATGCCACCACCTGCATGATGATACCTGCAATGAAAAGCAAGCCAAAGGTTAAGCTGATACCTTGATACGGAATGAGATTCCCCTTGCGCAGAGCAGTGAGCTTTGCGGAAAGCCAGGGTGTGATGCAGACGATGATGCCACCAACTATGCTTCCGAGCAAAAAGACGTCAATGGCGTAGGTTGTGCCATAGGTGCCAAGCCACGAAAGGTAGAGGGGATGATAATCTTTCAGCAGAGGAATGAGCGGCAGAACGGTCAGGAGGTATGATGCCAAAATTATTGCTGGCATCTGGTAGGGGATGACCTTCTTTTTAATGAGCCTTGCCATCCACCAGCCCGTGGAGACAGCAAATGCTCCGATGAATACGCCTATCACTGACTTGCTGACGCCAAGCCATGCTGCGCTTCCGGCTAGTGCGCCTGCGCCTATAGTGCAAAGGGGGCAATGGGCATCTGCTATCCTTGCGAACAGCAGGGAGGCCATTGCCAGTACAAAAAGAGGCTTGAGCTTCATCCTCATACCTTCATGAACACGTCATAGCTTCCGTCGTTGTTGAGCGCATAGATGGTCCATTCGCCAGTTTTAGAGCCAGGCATACCTGGAGAGCCTGATGGCATTCCCGGCAACGCTATGCCTTTGATGTCAGGCCTTTCAGAAAGCAACTTTTCTACCGCTTCACTTGGGATATGTCCTTCAACAACATAATCGCCTACCACAGTTGTGTGGCAACTCTGCAATGCAGCAGGGACGCCGTACTGCTCCTTTATTGCTGTGGTGTCCCTGACAGTATTGATGGTTACGTTATAGCCTTCCCTATCCATGTATTTAGTGTACACTCCGCAGCAGCCGCAGGAGTCTGATTTGAAAATGGTAATCGCGGTGCCTGATGATTTCCCCGCTACGCTTGCGCCTGTGTTGGTGCCTGATTGCGCACAGCCGGCAAGGATGAGAATGCCCGCTGCAAGCAGGGCAGTTAACAGTATTGTTCGTTTCATTGTTCTTGTTCCTCTCTCTTTTGGGAGTCTTCTTTATGTTCCATCCCATCTGAAAGATCGCGTTGCAACCTTTGGGATGCCTGTGATAATGACAATGAATGCGTCAGTTTTAGCTGAGCCGATATCAAATGTAAGAGTGCCTGAGGCATGATGGCTGGAAAGAGTTGGCGCGTCAATAGGCCTGAACTGCTTTGTTCCTATCTGCAATGCGGTTATCTCCTTCAGGTCAAACTGCGAGAGGTCAACAGAATGGGTGTTTGCTGCTATGTCAATAGCAAGCCTTCCGCCTTGCGGCTCATGAGGGCTGAGTTCTATCTGCACTTCGCCTTCTCCTGTGCTTCCTGTAGAGACTGCCTGGTAGGGGGAATCTTCTCCTGTTATTGGGACAGTCTGGATGTACTTGTCTTTCTGCATTATGCCCTGCCCAATGACGCTGTAGCCAGTGTACGCGAGGACGATGATTGCGAGAGCGACAATCCCGTAGAGCAGGTATGTTTCCTTGTTGTTATCCATGATGGTGCCTCCTGCATTTTTTCTTGTCAAGCTTTTCCCTGATGAAGAGCGTCAGGCCAAAGATTGCGGCCATCCCTCCGATAATCCAGAATAAGGGCTGGAAGCTGCTGACTTTTGGGAAGGGAATGCCAGCAATAATGAGTCCTGTGTTGAGCAGGATAAGATTCTTTGATATGCACTTTTTTGTAACATACAAATAAGAGGTAACTCCCAGAAGGATGACTGCTATGCTCCATAGCGGAATGGCAATCTTATTGAGGAAAAGCAAGGGCATACCTGTGATGGTGATGCCAATGATGCCAAGTAGTGCGATAAGCCCAAGGCAGATGCTGTGGCAGACCTGCCAGGAGCCCATAATGCTTGCAGCGCCCGATATGCTGCCTGTTGCGGTTGCGAGCTTTTCCTTGAGATGTGCATCTGCCATTGTAGATACTCTTTAGAGCTTGTCTATTATTGTTTTGAGCTGCACTTCAACTTCTGCTGCAACTTCCCTGAGTTTGGGATTATCAATCATCCCCATCGCTGTTGTCGGGAGGATGCAGGAGGCTGTCACCTTGCTATCCTTCTCAGAGATGACAATGTTGCAGGGAAACATAAGGCCGATGTCCCGCTCAGCACAAATTGCCCTGTACGCCAAAGGAGGGTTACAGGCTCCAAGTATGACATACCTGCCGATGTTTGCGCCGACTTTTTCTTTGAGCTTTGCCGCGACGTCTATCTCGCACAGGACGCCAAAGCCATTTGCCTGCAACTCAGTTCTTGCTTTGTCCAGTGCTTCAGTAAAAGGGATGCTGAGTGCTCTTTTGTATCCGTACGCTGTTTTTGGTGCCATGCTATGGGCAATGGCGTACCCAATATAAATACTGGAAGAAATAATAGGGAAAGAATGGGGAAAAAGGATGACTATGATTTCCGAAGGACAGGGAGCAGGGGCGTGTTTTTGTTTCTTTTTCTGAAAAAATATTATATGAGAGAGGGTGTCGTTACATTTATATAGGAGTTACATTTAAGATTATATATACATACATGGGTTGGTGGTTATGGCAAAAAAGACAGTATCGTTAAGCGTTGAAGAAGAAGTTTACGAAGAATACAGAAGATACTGTGAGCAGAAGGGCTTCATCTTATCAAAACAGTTTGAAAATTTTATGGTTGAGGAATTAAAGAGGAACAAATCAAGGTCTTAAATTATGGCAAAAAAAGATTATTCCAATTGGTCAAAAGAAGAATTGGTTAGAGAGTTAAAGAAAGTTGAAAAAAGAAAGAAATATGGAATAGTCTGGGAAGAAAAGCCTGAAACTGTTGCAAAAAGATGCGAAACAGAATTGCCTATTCTAGAAGAAGATACAAAAAAGGAAATTAAAACGGATGACAAAAAGCAAGTAAATATTTTGATAGAGGGCGATAATTATCACGCTCTTTCAGTTTTGAATTATACGCATAAGGGGACTGTTGATGTTATCTACATTGATCCGCCGTATAATCGTGGCTCTGGAGACAATTTCGTTTATAACGATAAAATAATTGACAGAGAGGATACTTACAGACATAGTAAATGGCTTTCATTCATGTCTAAGAGATTGAAATTAGCAAAAAATTTAATGTCGATAAGAGGAATGATTTTTATTTCTATTGATGATACTGAAGTTGCACAATTAAAATTATTATGTGATGATATCTTTGGTGAAGAAAATTTTGTTATTGATATTATTTGGAATTCAAGAAAATCAGTTTCAAGCGATACAATTGTTTCTCTGAATCACAATCACACATTATTCTATGCAAAAAGCATGAAGTGGTTACAAAAACATAAGCATGAATTTAGATTAAAAGGCGTAAATAATGGTAAATTTCTTAATTCCGATAATGATCCAAGAGGTCCATGGACTGCTGATCCATTTGATGCTCCAGAAATACGACCAAATTTAGAATATCCAATAAAAAATCCTAAAACAGGAAAAATTTTTATGCCTCCTAAAGGTAGGCATTGGAGAACAACAGAGGAAGAATATAAAAAATATTTTGCAGAGGGTAGAATAATATTTGGAAAATCTGGAAATTCAAAACCACAACTAAAACGCTATTTAACTGATGCGGAGGGTAAAGGGTTAGCCCCAAAATCAATTTGGGATGACGTTGGGACAACTACTAATGGAACTCAGGAATTAGAAAAATTGTTAGGTGCTAAAAAATTTAATAATCCGAAACCTGTTTCACTAATTAAAAGAATAGTAGAATTATCATCAACAAAAAAGAGTATTATTCTTGATTTTTTTGCGGGTTCGGGTACTACTGGGCAAGCTGTAACAGAGTACAATTTGGAGGATAATGGATTTAGAAAGTTTATACTCTGTACAAACAATGAAAACAATAACGGTTCAGGTGATAAAATTGCCGAGGATATATGCTATCCTCGTGTTAAAAAGGTAATTCAAAATTTAGAAAAAGAATCTAAAGGTAAGTTAGTAAGTAATATGCCCGGCGGTTTGAAGTATTATAAAACCGGCTTCGTTGATGCTGAACAAACCGATACTAATAAGCATAAAATGGTTGATAAATCAACAGAAATGCTTTGCTTAAAAGAAGATTGTTTTGATGAGGTTATGGATGGCAAGAATTTCAAAATTTTCAAGAATGGTCAAGACAAACATTTAGGAATAATTTACGATGATGAGGGCATTGAGCCATTCAAAAAAGAAGCTAAAAAATTAAAAAAGCAGTTTGTCGTTTATGTTTTCTCTCTTGATGAAAGTGCAAGAGAAGATGAATTTGAGGATGTCGCTGATCTGGTTGAATTAAGGCCAATTCCAGCAGTCATATTAAACGTTTACAAGAGGATATTCAAATGATAGACTTACGAGATTATCAGAAAAAGGCAGTTGAAAGTCTTAAAGCAAAAGTCCAGAATGTTCTGAATACGCCGGACAATGAAGTTGTAATTTTCCAAGCACCGACAGGAAGCGGTAAAACAGTTATGGTTTCTGAGATGCTTAAACAATTGGTCAAGGAGAACCATACAAAATACTCTTTCGTCTGGGTTTCTGTCAGAATGTTACACGAACAAAGCAAAGAGAAATTAGAGAAATATTACGAAGATGACCGGTTAATCCAATGCTCTTATTTTGAAGATTTGGAAGACAGACAGATAGGGGAAAATGAGATTTTGTTCATAAATTGGCATAGCATAAACAAGAAAGACATTAACATTTATGTCCGAGAGAATGAGCAGGACAATAATCTCAATGCCCTAATACAGAATACAAAGGAAGAAGGAAGGCAAATAATCCTAATCATTGATGAAAGCCATCATACAGCGAGTTCTGAAAAATCAAAAGAATTGATTGAGACAATCGGGCCCAAAGTTACGATTGAAGTATCAGCTACTCCCCACTTAAAAGAGAACGTTTCTGAGATTGAAAAAGTGCATATTTCACAGGTAAAAGCTGAAGAAATGATTAAGTCAGAGATAGCTGTTAATCCCGAATTTCTGGAAATAAAAACAGGTACGAAAAGCTCAGATGAGCTGATTATAGAGCAAGCGTTAAAGAAAAGGCAGGAAGTAGCCAAACTTTACGAGAAAGAAGGCTCAAACATAAACCCTCTTGTGCTTATCCAACTGCCAGACAAAAAGAGTAATCTCATTAACAAAAAAGATGATGTTGTAAAAATTCTAAAGGACAAATTCAAGATAACTGAAGAAAACGGAAAGCTGGCAGTGTGGCTTTCAGAAGAAAAAACCGACAATCTGGCAAATGTTGACAAAAACGACAATGAAGTAGACGTTTTGGTTTTCAAACAGGCTATTGCTTTAGGTTGGGATTGCCCAAGAGCGCAAATTCTCGTTATTTTCAGAGAATCAAAAAGCTTCACTTTTACCATTCAGACCATTGGCAGAATTATGAGAATGCCTGAATTGAAGTATTATAATGAAGAAGATTTGAATAAAGGTTATGTCTTTACAAACCTGCCGAATATTGAGATTACAGAAGATTATGCAAAGGATTACGTTACTGTTTATGAAGCAAAAAGGGACAGCAAACTCTACAAAGACATCTATCTGCCCTCAATTTTCCTGAAAAGACAAAGAGAACGAACAAGACTATCGGGAAAGTTTGGCGATATTTTTATGAAAGTGGCAGAAGAAACCAAACTCCAGAAGAAAATTACTGCCCAGCCATCACGAATAGTAAGCCCGATAATCGCAGATGGCAAAATTGTAAACATTGACCAATTAGGAGAAATTGAAAGAAAAGGGCAAATTGAAGTCCAGCTAAATCTTGCAGAATTACAGCAGTTATTTGATAAATTCATTGCTGATAACTGCACACCATACGCACCATCAGATTCAAGCGATAGGATGAAAACAGCACTTTACAACTTTTTCACAGAAAAATACAAGCTCAGAAAGTTTGATCCGCAAGCCCAAAGAATAGTTTTAGGAAAGGAAAACGTGCAGGCATTCGTAGATGCCATCAACATAGCAAAAGAACGCTACAAAAAAGAAGTCGTTGAACAACTCAACGAAAAGAGAGAGAAGAAAGAGATACCAAAATGGGAAATTCCTGTTATTATCAGCTACAACAGCAGATACAGCAAAGAAGAACAGCCAACCTCAATAATGAAGCCATTTTACACAAAGAAACCAAGCGAGCCGGAAAGAAGATTTATAGAATTGCTCAACAAATCAAAAAAAGCAAAATGGTGGTTCAAGAACGGCGAAGCAGAAGCAAAATATTTCGCAGTGCCATATACAGATGAGAATGGAATTGAGAGAGCTTTCTATGTTGACTTCATCGTGCTGTTTACAGACGGCTCTACCGGTCTCTTTGACACAAAAAGCGGAATGACAGCAAAAGAAGCAGGGCCAAGAGCCGAAGGATTACAAAAATACCTCAAGAAAAACAAAGATAAGAAAGTCTGGGGCGGTATTGCTATTTTTGTAAACGGAACATGGCGTTACAATGACAATGACAAAGAGAAATACGAATACAATCCTAATGACTTGTCAAGTTGGAAAATTATAGAGATCTGATGTATTCCTTAGTGTCCTAATATCGTTCTCAGAGCCCTCCATTCTCCTCAAGGAAATAGTGGGTAGAACGATTTAAGGACATGAGGTGTTTTTGAGGTGCCATGCTTTATTGATATCCATCAGCTCAGCTCATAGCTTTTATCAACCTTCATCTTGACGTGCTGGATCAACGGCGCATTCTCATCGCTTTGCATGCAGGTAAATACCGCTGAGCAGTCAAGAATGGAGAGAGTGCCTAAAAGCGTCGTGACAAAATGCACGATTTCATCAAAATTTTTATATGTCGTCAGTGAGGAAAGGGAATCAAATATCACGATGTCTATGCCTTTTTCTTTTACGGTTTTTATTATCCCCGCATACAGCGACTGAACATCATCTGCAGTGGGCAGAAACAAGCAATGCTCAACAGGAGCTGGCTCAGTGACCGTAGCGGTTATCGTATCGATAAAATAGAATTTTCCTATATCAACAGCATCACTACTGCACTGGGCAATCAGGCTTTTGTACGTCTTGTTCAGGGAGACATACAGTATCTTGTTATTCACCCTCTCAGCGTCCTTGACTATCTCATACAACTTTCCCTGATAGAGGTAATTTGAGACAATCGCAAGTATATTGACCATTCTGAAAGTCACTCTTTCATAAGCGTAACGTCACCAACCCGCATCTTCAGCTGCTTGATTGCCGGCTTTTCGGAATCGTCAGACAGGCACAGCAGGGTGGCTTTTACCCCTGACTCCTCCAGAAAAGGCAGGACATAATTGGTAAAATCAAGCACCTCATCATCTTTTTTATAGACCAGAAGGGACGACAGCGAGTCAAAAATAACCAATGTTATCCTGTTCTTTTTGATGACGCCAAGAAGCGTGCTCCCCAGGTCATTCAGGTTCAATGAATCCAGAAAAATGCACTGCTTGGCAGCAGCTGTCTTAAAGACGGTTGGAGATATCACGTCAATGAAAAAGAATTTTTTTTTCTCAATGCTGCTCTTCTTCAAAGCCTGTAGCATTGACTTATAGGTCTTGTTCAGCGACACATAGCAGACGTTTTCATTGCTTTCTGCAGCTTTTTTGGCAAACCCAATCACTGATGCATGATAGATCTGCGGTGAGATGATGACCAACTCGGTTTCCATAGTGTCCGCCTAAAGCTGCCTTTTGATGCTTTCCATCAGCTCATGTACTTTGAATGGCTTGGTGACATAGTCCACGATGTTATGCTCACTCATCAGCGCTTTTTTCTCCTCATCTGCAAAGCGAACGACTGTTACGAGGATGACCTTCAGATTTCCAAGATTCTTTTCCTTAAGACCGTTGAGTATCTGTTTTGTGGTAAGTCCTGGCATCATCACGTCAAGCAATGCCAGGTCAGGCTTTGCATCGCTCACCTTGCTGAGAAATTCCTCGCCATTACCTGCCGTAACTGCGGTGTGCCCCATCTTCACGACTATCTTTACCAATGTGTCCACTATGTCCTTGTGGTCATCAACTATAATAATGGTAGCCATTGTTTTCACCCCTGATTCCTGCTTTGCCGCAGTATTTTGTTGAAAGAATGCAAAAAGCTCCTCTGCATATCACTATGCAATCATTACTTCCGCTTCCCTGATGATTTCCCTGATTTTAAACGGCTTCTGGATGAATCCGTCAGCATCAGTTATATCTACCTCAGCCTTTGGCTTGATGGTCACATACACTATTTTTATTTTGCTGTCATAGGTCTTTCGCAGTTCTTTTGCTATTGCATCGCCGCTCATTCCAGGCAGCATAATGTCAAGGAAAATCAGCCTGAAACGGCCATTCTCTACCTTTTGCAGGCATTCATTCCCATCATACGCAGTTTCGACATCATAGCCGTGCTTTTTCAGCACCGTGCTGATGGTCCCTGCAACATCTCTCTGGTCATCCACTACCAATATGCTCTTGCTGATGGTTATCCTCTCCTGTTATATATCCTTTTTCCTCAAGATCTTTTAATGAAAGGTCATACCTCAGTTTGCCTTTTGTATCTATGACATTACCACCCAAAAGCTCTTTTTCCTTGCCCTGCACTATGCGGTATCCTTTTTTCTTTATGTCTTCCATAAACCTATTTAAGGCTTCCTCTTCACTATAGTTAAACAGCTCTACCTCCCCTTTCATTGCGCTGAGTTTATAGGGTATGGTAAACTGGAAAACTGAGCCTTTGCCTATTTCAGACTCAGCCCATATCCTTCCATTGTGGTTTGCGATGATTCCCTTGCATATAGCAAGACCTAAACCGCTTCCCTCATAATTGCGGGACATGCTGGAGTCCACCTGAACAAACGGCCTGAAAATTTTCTCCTGGTCCTCCTTAAGTATCCCTATGCCCGTATCGCTGACTTTCATGAGGGCATAGTCGCCCTGGTTGATTGCTTCAACTGTTATTTCCCCGCCAGAATCCGTGAATTTTATGGCATTGTTGACCAGGTTTCTTGCAACCTGTGCAATCCTGTCATGGTCAAACACGCATTCAGGGATGGCATCTGCCTTCAGCGTTAGAGAGATATTCCTCTCATTTGCCTTGATCTTCATCGTCTCAACGACATCCTGCAATACTGCAACAAGGCTCCCTTTTTTCATGAGAAACTTCATGTTGCCTGATTCAAGCTTGGAGATGTCGAGAATGTCGCTGATAAGATGGTCAAGATGGGTGATGTTTCGCTGAACCAATTCAAGGCTCTTCTTCTGCTCGTCAGTCAGCTTTCCGAAGAATTCCCCAAGAAGCATCTCCACTTCACTGCTCATAGGCGTAATGGGAGTTCTCAGCTCATGGGAAGTGACGCTGAGGAACTCAGTCTTGATTTTCTCAAGCCGCTTCTGCTTTTCCATCGCTTCTGTGAGGTCATCCATCATATTGAGGGTGGCCCGCTTTGCTTTTTCGGCTTCTTCCGCAGTTTTCCTTGCTTCCTTTGTTCCCTCTTCTATTTTATTCTGAAGACCCTTATTGAGGGCATCCAGCTCCTTTCGTGACGCATCCAGCGCCACAACCATTTTTTTGAAGTCAGCTGCAAGAAGCCCCAGCTCATCATGTGATTCTACAGGCATCTTTACTGAAAGGTTGCCTTTTGCAACCTGCTCTGTTGCTTTTCTCAGTCTTCTAATAGGCGTTGAAACGATGGCATATAGATAGAGGCAGATAACCACCACCACCAAAACTGACATGCCTGCAATGATTACAAGGATTGCGCGAAGCCTGTAGATAGGCTGCAGTGCATGCTCTTTTTCGTGCTCAATGACGAGGATCCATCCATTGCCCGCATACTCTCCAGAACCTCTGGAATGGGCATAGGAAATAAATTCATCGCCTTCCCTCTCATCGCTGCTTTTTGCCGTGAAGAAGCCTGCTGTGGCCGCCGAAAGCCTGGGAAGAAGCCTGCCAGAAGCGAATGCTTCCATGACCTCATAATCATCAGTTGCAGTGATGGTCCTTCCCTCCCTGTCAAGAAGCCGAAAATCCATCTCCTCGTTGTGCTCAGCTAGATGCACAACCGTTGCAATGTCTACTATCTCTCTTATGTTCAACACCGCCTTGAAGACTCCTGCAAAATTGCCTTCGGTATCTTCCATTCTCACGGCAATATCAAGCGAGTACACCCCTGCGCTTTCGTCATAGTTGAAGTCTGAAACGTACTTCCCTGCTTCTTTTGCCTTTTGCCACCATTCTTCATCATCCTGACGGTAGTCTGATGTCCTATTGCTGAGAGCAACGACTGCTCCGTAGGCGTTTGTAGCAAATGCCTCGGCAAAGACAGGATAGCCATACTTTTCCCTATAGAAGGCTTCAAGCAGGAACTCATCCCGTATCTCCCGGGAAAGTGGGTTCAGGATCAGTGCTTGCATAAATGGCGTCAGCTCATCACTTTTTGCAGCCCTCCATTCCCTTTCCTGCTCATCAATGTAGCCCTGCACATCATCCATCGCCGCAAAGCGTGTGTTTGATTCCCGCAAGTCAGGATCTCCCGCAACGTTAATAGCATAGGCTTCAGCTTGCTCTATTCTCTTGCTGATGCTCCGGTCTATCTTATCTATTGCCTCCTCAGCAAGCTCAATAAAACCATTCCCAATGGATTCCTTTAATGCCTGCTGGCTGAGATACATCGCAACAGTGCCGGTGAGCGCTACGAAAAGGAAGGCAATGCTAAATCCCATGAGCAGCTTATGGAGGTATTTCACGCTTTTCCTTCTAGCTCCTTTATTCGCTTCTTGAGTTCAATCATCTTCAGCTCTCTGTCAACAGCGGCCTTGTTGAACCGCTCAAGATCGTGTGTGCGCTCTTCTGCCCTTCTGATCTGCTCCTTCAGGTTCCTGTTTGTCTCGTTCAGCTCTTTGGTGCTGAGCTCAAGCGAATGCTCTATCAGGCGCCTGTCCATATCACAGTCATCGTAGGTGGTGCTGACTGCCGCAAGAAAGTGTTCCCATTCTTTTGGGATGGCATCGATAGAAAAGCCAAGGTGCTTCTTTGCCTGGCGCTTGAGTATGTTGTGCATGCTATTCCCTGAATGTCGTGATGGTCATGGTTTGATTATGCAGCCGGCATTGCTTTTTTTTCGGAGCAGTAGGGCATATTTCTCCATAAGAATAAAAACCTGTCAGTGCTGCCTGCCCACCGATAGCGCTTTGGACAGCTTCTATCTCCTCTTCAACACGCTCCTTGAGGACTAGCTTTCTGCCAATGCAACTGATCAGGAGGGCAAGCTCTGCCTTTCCTCCTGCAATAGGCTCTATGCTCATTGAGGCTGCCTTCCCTGCTCCGTCAATGAGTCGCTCAAAATTCGCTTTCATGAGGGTTGCGGGAGTCCCTTCAGGCACATCGCCTGCAAAAGTCAGGCTTTGCTCTTTTTCGTCAATTGCAAGGATGGTGCGCACCACTTCCACTTCGTTGCCTCCATCTCCATCTTTCATCCTGAGGGACAAGGGAAACAGGAGTCCTGTTCCGGGAAGGCCTGCTGCCTGCTCTCCTAGGTATTCCCTATAGAGATTCAATGCGGGTTTTCCGTCAAGCTCATACAGGATGTTGCCTTTTGATTTGGTAATTGTCCTTTCAACTCCGAAGGGGTCCCATCCTCCTAAGGAACCGTAGCCTATCTTTATCCCGCCGTACAATCCGATAAGGCCAATCTTTCCTTCTTCAGGAGGGCTGTCGATGCCTACAAGCGTCCTCTTGAAATCTGCACCGTCACCCACAAGGCCGCCTGTGACTGAGACATTTTCAGGCAGGCTCTCAAGGAGTCCAGCAACAAGCGCTGTGCCGTTTACTTTTAGCCCGTCAGAAAAGACGAGTGCATGCACAAGACCTTCTTTTTTCAGCATGCCGGCAAGTTCTTTTCCTTTCTGCTGGCTTTCTTCAGCATTGCTGATGCTTACGGAAACGCATTCCACCGTGCTTTTTTCAAACTGGATGGCAGTCACGACAAGGGTGCCGTCAGAAACAGTGGTGCCTGCAATCTCTCCTGCTGTCGAGCACACCACCAGATGGGAAGAAGGGTACAGTGATTTTATTTCGTCATATCTGGCCTTGTCTTTCAGGAGCGCTGTTGCACCAAAGGCAAGCACTAGCTGAGGCTTTGCCGTAAGCTTTTGTGAAGTAATTTCTTTCCATCCTGATTCCTTTGCCCATTGTTTTTGTTCAACTTGCATTGCTTTCACCTTTTTTTTTGCTACGTACACCAGCTTTCAGGCGTTGTGCATAGGGGCACAGGCTCTGCCTTATGCGCCGCAAAATGGCCTGGTATTCTTGCTGGGCATCTTTTATCGGGATGCTATTTATAGCTTTCGCTGTCGTAAAATGGCAAAGGCATTAGCAGGATAATCCATGAAGAATTTTATCAAAAAAAAAAGCCCGCTTAGGCATGCAATTCAGGAAGCCTGTTGATGGTTGGTGCTGAATAAAGGAATAAAAGCAAAACGATTATATATGCTGGAGGTTTGCAATGGGTTATGGGTTCAAAAGATGCTGCGCTTGTTGTTTTTCAGGACAAGAGAATCCGAAGTGCTTGGGATGAAGGGAAGTGGATGTCAAAATTAGATAGAGGGATACAATGATTGAAGCATTGAAAAAAGGCAAGCTTTCCGAGATAAAAGATGTTGAGCACAAAGAGGACTTATTGGTCTCGACAGTATTTCCTCGTGTCCTTAAATCGTTCTTGACCCACTATTCCCTTGAGGAGAATAGGATGCTCTGGGAACGATATGAGGACACTAAGGAAAAATTAAACAACCCTAATTTTAATTATGGCGAATATGCCGCAATTAGAAGCAAAGCAGGATTGAACAATTTTAAGGTTAGTGTAAAAGAATGGGTTGAAAAAACAAATGCTATTGGATTGAGGGCAACTGCCGGTCGTTATGGCGGAACGTATGCCCACAAAGACATTGCTTTTGAATTTGGCATGTGGATTAGCCCGGAATTTAAGATATATCTCATCAAGGAATTCCAACGGCTGAAGGAGCAGGAAAGAGAGCTATTGGGCTGGGACATCAGGAGGAATCTTGCCAAAATCAACTATCGGATTCATACGGATGCAATAAAAGAAAATCTCATACCTGAAGAGATTACAAAAGAGCAGGCAAACTGCATCTATGCAAGCGAAGCAGATATCCTGAATGTGGCATTATTCGGGATGATTGCTAAAGAGTGGAGAGACAGCAACACCAGCAAAAACGGTAATATTAAGAGATTACGCAAACGTTTCTCAACTGGTATGCCTTTCCAATCTGGAAAACCTCAATGCCCTATTCATCAATGAAGGCATGCAGCAGGATAAAAGGCTGGTCAAATTAAACAGAATAGCGATTCAGCAAATGAGATTGCTTACAGAAGACAAGGCGGCCAAAAGGCTGGAATTGAAAAGGCAGTCCAGATAAAAATGAAACCATAACTCATTTCCAAGCTAAGGGACGCTATCTATCACCTTATGAGGAGGCATAGAATGAAAACCAGCAAAGATATGCTTGATTTTTTCGACAAACATTACGACATGGCCAATCTGATGGAGCTAAAGACGAAAGACTTCACCCCTGTAGTTGACGCTCTTGAGCTTTTGCTCAAACAGATGAGCACCACTAGAGAAATCTCTGAAGAAATCAAGAAAGAATTAGGCGAATGCAGTGAGAAAGCATTTACAAAAGCTGTGAAAGAAAGGCTCGAGCCAAAACTCAGAGGATTTAAAAAAGCGTATAAAAAAATGGATGACACCGGCTTTCATGAGTTCCTATTCCTGCTTCCCGACAGAAAAGGAAGGATATTTTTTGAACTGATGGAGCGACTAGAAGATGCAGGGGAACTGCCATTTAACGACAAGTCCAAAAGAAGCAGGATTGATGCTGTTACGGAGGATTTGAAAAAATATATTGAGGAAATCAAAGCAATAAGCAAGCCCTTCGTCCCAGCACCAATTGACAAGAAACAGACAATCATCTTTAAAGTCAAATTCAAGTATCGAAAAAGCACATGGAGAACAATTGAGCTGAAGGCATCGCAGACTCTGGAAGACCTGCATGATGCTATCCAAGATGCCCTTGACTGGGATGATGACCACCTGTATTCTTTTTACATGGACAACAAGTTTTATAGCAAGGATCCCGATGCTGAATTTACCTGCCCTTATGAACCTGAAGGAAGAAAGACTGCTGATATCGAGGCTGGAGCTTTTGCATTCAGGAAAGGGCAGAAATTTGCTTACCTGTTTGATTTTGGGGATGACCACAGGTTTGAGATAGAGGTAATCGATTTTGGAGAAGTAGAGAAGGGAAAGAAATATCCTGTTTTGCTCGACTCTAAAGGAGACTCTCCTGAACAATATCCTGACTGGGAGGAATGATAAAGCCACCCAAAAAAGGGAGACGGAAAAATGAAACTCAGCATACCATTTGATGACATCAAAGAAGCAATAGAATTAGCATCCTCTGAGCATCATTACCTGATAGACAAGAAGAACCAGTGCATTGTCTTTATCAGCGACTATGAGAATGATTATGAAAAGAAGCTTGAAGAAACGGATAATGACAATTTCATCGCATTTCAGCCAAGAATGCCACAAGATGACATCAACATTATGCAATCATTTGCCTATGGGCTCAGGGACTTTAATCTTGCACAGGAATTTGACAGAAGCCTGAAGGGAAGAAAGCCATTCCTGAATTTTAAGGCGCTGCTTGAACTGCACCCTGAGCTGAGGGAACAATGGCTTGCCCATAGGGATAAAGAGATTACTGATGAGGCTATGGACTTCCTGTTTGAGCATGATATCGAGCTTGAAGACAAAAGCTTCATGCCAGTAATTGAGATAAGGGAAGTGAAGCCAGGTGATGTGAAACTGCCTGATGGATGGGATACATTTGGGCCTGTTGCCTGCCTAAAGTGCGACAACAAAAAAGGGATAAGGACCAGATATTTTGAATTGAATACTTCTCCTGAGAATATGCTCATTGATAAGGAAATCAAAAAAATCATGCTGGAGAGATATGGGGTGGAAAACTATGGCCATATCGGGGGCGGTGAAAGGGATATCCTGACCATTTCTGAATGCCCAAAATGCAAAAGCACAGACATTTTTGAGGATTTTTGAGAGCTGGAGATGAAAGAGATAAGGCTATCTCACCCACCAAGCGCCCTTCTTCCCTTTGCAGTCAGCGATAATGACTTGTATCTTCCCTTCTGGTCAACAGTGACTAGTCCCAAATCATAGAGGCGTCTGATTCTGGCTCTTGTGGTGGGCTTGGTGATATTCTGGCTTGCCGAGATGTCCCGAAAAGAGATCATTTTGTGCTCAGCGTTGCGCTCATTGATGAGAGAAAGGATGGCAAGCTCCTGCCCGGTGAGATGGAGGCTTCTTGCCAGCTCCTTGTGATAGAGGTCAACTGCCTCTGTGCGAAGGGAAGCGAGTGCCTGTTGCGTAATAGATTCGGGATTGATGCCAAGAATGAGGACTGCCTGCTTTCCTGTTATCGCATCCTTGAGATTTCTAACCATACCAAGGGTCTCCTGCTCCCCATGCTCAGCGATAAGATATTCAAGCCGGTCTATCAGTACTGCGCTCTTTCCTCCTTTCTCGATAAACTCTCTGATGAGTGCAAGGAGCTTTTTTGGATCAGTTTCAGAAGGATACTGTTCACTTTTTGCCTTGCTGAGCCAGAGGAAGGGAGTATTTTTGAGGTGATAGCGCTCCTGAACTGATGAAGGGTTTTCCCTTGTCAGGGCAAAGCCAGCATTGCCTTCCTGAAGGAGTCCTGCAAATAATTCGTAGGCCTGATTCTCGCTGTCATCTGCTATAAGATAGACCTTTCCTGAAACCAAAGAGAAGGCAGGCTTTGCATAGGGCTTGTCAGTCTCATGGCTGATATTGATGCCTAGCTCTTCAAGGGTGACATGCACCTGCGAGAGCTTTTCTTCAGCAGTTTCCTTTGACCGATAGAGAGAAAGCAGAAGCACAAAAACCCCTGCCATGAGAAGGACGATGATAATGAGACTTGCGATGTGCCCAGCCTGAGCTTCCCGAATGTCCTTGTTGTGGTAGGAGAGAGGGGTAATGACTGCAAGCTTCCATGTCTCTCCACCGAGAATGATGCTTTCACTGGTGATGATTGCTTTTCCCATAACAGGTAGCTTTGCAAGAGCATATTTTTTTTCCTCCGACAGTGGAGAGGCACGCACAATGGGATTAATCAGGTCCTGCCCAATACCATCGCTTTGGAGAAGCACCTGACCGTCTCCTTCATGCATAAGTATAAAGCTGCTTCCGTCAGCATCAGTGATTGGATGGATAAAGCTGTGATAAATGCTTGTGACGCTGACGATGCCAATGATTGTCCCCTGGAAGGACTTGCGAAAATCAGGGTAGGGAGTGTAGCCGCTGGTCTCAAACAGCGGGACAGAGACAGCGATGAATGCGCTACTGCCTTCATTCATGGCTCCTGATACGTAGGGCTCTCTTGTCTCCCGTGGCTTTTGAAAGAGCGGGCTGTTTTTCAGGCTTGCTCCCGCAAAGGCAGAATATTGGGACGAAGAGCAGCCGATGACATCACCATTCCGGTCAAGCTGGAGGAGAGTGTCGCTTACCGTATCAGGGTGAGTGCCTGTTGCATTGATGCAGCGCAGTGCACTCACTTCTTCTATGACTGGGAACTTGCTTTTGGTGAGCAACTCATCCCGCATCATGGTAAGATGCGTCTCTATCTGGTGGGCGGCATGCTCTGTCTCTATCTGCTGCTTTTCAGCCAGATACATGACGACGGTCTGCTCGATTGCTGAGAACTGTAGTGCATGGATGAAGATGACAACAGCGACAATGGCAATTCCTCCCATGATGCCCGCTACAAGGAGCCGTTTTTTCCCATGCATTTGCATAGCAGCCGCTGTCAAAGCAAGTTTGCATATAAGCCTTTCCCTGTTTTTTCCCTGTCGTTTCCCCACTCTTATATATAGGGTCAGCGGTTGTTAAGGCGATACAGGTGGTGTGTAATGGAAGATAAAGAGCCAAGCAAAGAAGTACGCAACGAATCACAATCAGACGACATCAAGCAGGACGCTGCTGATGCAACAGAAGGGAAGCACACAGCGCATGGTAAGCATCATGCCATTCATCACCAGGAAGAAACGCTATTCACAAAGCATGTGATTACGCTTGTTGTTGCAGCCATCCTTCTGATAGGGTTCAACCAGTTTCAGCTTGCATCTGTCTCAGCACTTGCAGAAAGAGGCACAGGGGCAAACAGGATGATGTATGGCGGAGGGGATCTTGGTGAGCTTTCTCTTGATGGCATTTCCTCTACACCCCAGGCGATAGCTGCGGTGTTTCCTGTTGCAGAGATGACATCACCAGATGCAGCGATGAAGGTAATGTTTCCTACAGGGACGCCTGAGTATGGAGAAGCGCTTGGGGTGAGCTTTGACGAGCCAGTAGACTCCCTTGCAAAGCTCGCCAACATGTTCAGGTCACTGAAGGCAGAAGTACAGAAGAGTAATCCTGAGGCGTTCAGGCGGTATGTGAATCTTGCATCCAATCCCTATGGAGTGTCGTGCGAGTATTGCTGTGGTGTAGGGCCTGCTGGAGCAGACAAGAACGGTGAGTCAAAGTGCGGCTGCCAGCATAATCCGGCATTGCTATCCGTAACGCTTTACCTTACTGCCTATACTGATTATAGCGACGCAGAAGTTTTGCGCGAAGTGATGCGCTGGAAGACGTTGTTTTTCCCAAAGAATATGATAGAGTTAGGCGCAAAGCTTGGAGGAGGGGATACGTCAGTATTGAAGGACCTGCCAGGCATGGTCGGCGGGTGTTAATTATTTACCTGAAAATGGAGGAATGAAAGAATGAAACAGACAACTATTATGGCTGTTGTTCTTGGAGTGCTGCTGCTGGTCTCGGCAGTGCAGGCATTCCAGCTAAACAGCATCAAAAGCGACCTAGCCGGAAGCGATTTCTCGGTGAAAGCAGCCTCGTCATCGCAGGCACCAGGGGCATCAGGCGGCACTTCGGGAGCACCAGCAGCACTTCCCAGCAGCATCAATAACCTTCCGCAGATGGTCGGGGGATGCTAAATAAGGGCACAAACCATGAGCAGAGAACATGGTGAAGAAAAAAATATGAAAAGGACGCGCCTGCTGCTCATGGGTTTAGTTGCAGCCCTCCTCCTGATAGCAGTTGTGAACGCTGGCCAGCTTGCCTTGCTCAATCCAATTGTTGAGGAAAAGATGGCTGAGGCAAAGGAAGCAGCAAGGCCTGCTGAACTGAAACTGACGACCATCACAACATCCTGCAGCAATTGCTTTCCCATTGAGGATGTCACTGACAGGATAAAAACAGGCAACGTGAACATCGTGTCCGAGAGGGCTCTGCAATCCACAGAGCCTGAGGCGAAGAATCTTATCCTGAAGCACGGCATCGCAAGGCTGCCGACTGTGGTTGCTGAAGGAGAACTTGAGAAGGCAGGCTTTCTCTTGTCGTTCATGGAAGAGGGCAACGATGCTTTTATTTTCTCTGATGTCCTGGCGCCTTATGTTGATGCTGCCAGCGGTAATGTGAAGGGAAGCGTTGCGGCTATCCTTCTTGCCAAGGATACTTGCGAAAAGTGCACAGATCCTGAGCCACTCCTTACACAATTTGCGCAGGCAGGTGTCGCCATCGGCCAGCAAGACAGGATAGATGCTGATTCAGCAGAAGGGAAGGAGCTCATCGCACGGTACGGCATTGAGAAGCTTCCTGCGCTCATTCTTGACCAGGAGCTAAACGAATATCCCGAGATAGCACAGGCATGGAAACTTGCAGGAAGTATTGAAGAGGATGGCTCGTTTGTCCAAAGAGAGGTTGAGCCACCTTATTACAGTATCCCTGACAGAAAAGTGAAGGGCTTTGTTGATGTCATCTATCTTTCTGACAGCTCGTGCGAGGAATGTTATGACCCTAAGGAAGTCCACAGCCAGATACTTTCCCGCATGGGAATCGCAAAAGGCAGCGAAGAGGTTATTGATGCAGTGAGCGCCAAAGGAAAGGAGCTTGTTGAGCGGTATGAGATTGCCAAACTTCCGACACTGCTACTTTCAGGAGACGTTGAGGAGTACCCGCTGCTTATTGCATCATGGAAGCAGGTGGGAAAAGTCGCAAACGACAGCACCTATGTCTTTGAGGCGGTAGAGTTTGCCGGTTTGCCGTACATGGATGCTGCTACAGGAAAGGTAACCCAACCTTCACAGCAGCCATAGGGCTTTTTTCTGATGGGATATCACAAACTGTCAAGGAATTTTGCGCTGTGCTTAACAATTGTTATAGCCTTGGCTGCTTTTGCTCCCTTTGCTTTTGCCGATGCACACCTGCCCGATAATCTGCAGAAAATCGTAGCGTATAATGATGAGATGACCGCATCACTTCTTATGAAGCTCTCACTTGCTGTAGCGTTTCTTGCAGGAACACTGACCATACTCTCTCCCTGCATTCTTCCATTGCTTCCAGCATATCTTTCGTATGCATGCAGGGAAAAGAAAGACATTACCCGCATGACACTGGTGTTTTTTGCTGGGTTTGCCCTTGTATTCTCAGCATTTGGGATTGTCGCAGGCATCATAGGCGAAAGGTCGTACAGCGCATTGCAGCATCCTGCGGTCATCGTCTTTGCAGGCATTCTGCTCGTGGTATTAGGGATGCTCTCCTTCCTTGGCATGGGCTTTGCCTCTCCTCTTCGAAAAAAAATGATTGCTGGCAATGGGGGAAGGGCAGTATTTGCGCAGGGCCTGCTGTTTGCCTTAGGCTGGACTGCGTGTGTAGGGCCAATTCTTGGAGGCATCTTAGGGATAGCTGCACTCCAAGGTAGCATTGCAAGGGCTGTGCTGCTTATGTTTTTCTACTCGCTTGGCATCTTTGTCCCGCTGTTTATTCTCTCGATTGCCTATGACCGCTTTGATATTGGCAGCAGAAAGTGGATGCAGGGGAAGGGGTATCAGATACGGCTTTTTGGGAAGGCTTTCACACTAACTATACCCAACATGATTTCAGGCGTGTTGCTTGCGGGAATCGGTGCAGTATTCATTATCTTCAGGGGTACTGGTGTTGTGAATGGGTGGAATATCTTTGGGACAAGCCAGTACTTTTATGGGTTGCAGCGGTGGCTGCTTGGCTTTGCGTATGCTGATACGATGGGGATAACAACATTGGCGATTTTCATCGGCATTGTCATAGTATCAGTCATCAGGATGCGCGTAAAAAAAAAGGAAGGAGGCAAGGATGAGTGAATTTATGTGCCGCAACTGCAATAAGCAGTTTCAGTCAGCAGAGGCGCTGCAACAGCACAAAAACGCAAAGCACTCACCGCCAACAAAAAAGCCACTCCTTGACTCGGCTGCAAAAAAAAGGATGAAAATATGGTCAGTAATCATTATCAGCATCATCCTTCTCAGCTTAGGCGCCTATTTTGCTTCAACGGCAAAGACATTTCCTCCTACCTACATAAAGGGTCATGTGGAGGCGTCCCCGCCATCCCATGTGCTCAGAAATCCCCTGCGTATAGAAGTGCAGAAGCATATGCTTGAGCATGCTGATGGTGAAGAGAATGGGCGGGGAGGGGTCATCATCAATTATGATTGTAGGAATTATACCTGTGAAGATGGGCTTATCGGAAAGCTTGAAGGCTTTGCAGATGAATTTGATTTTGTATATATCGCACCTTATAAAAACATGAAGGCAAAGATTGCCTTAACAAGGCTTGGCAGCATCAAGGTGCTTGATGCCTATGATGAGGATGCTATTAGGGGGTTTATTGGCTCTGGCCTAGGCACAGACCCCGAGGGATGAAAGCTAAACCAATGATTATCATACACCGTGAAAAAAATCTCAAGGGGATGTTAACATGAAAAAAAATGGATTTGGCAACAAAGAAGCTTATGCTACCGCCAGAATGAAGCATATACTGCCGCTACTTGGCATGGCTGCCATGGTATTTCTGGCAGGATGCGCAGTGTCCAACCAACAGAATGGAGAAGAAGCGGCCCTTAATGCAGAGAAAATTGTCCTTAGCGAGAAAGACATGGCAATGATTGAGCACTGCAAGATGATGCCCAACATGAGAGGGTGTGATGATTATCGCGAGCTTGAGCAGAAAGCATCAGGAAGCATGATGCCAAGCAATCAAGGAAAGGGCATGATGGATGACATAAGGATGGACTCTCAGTATACGGCCAGCCCTGGTGAGGATGTTTTGTTAAGCTCTCTTTCTCCTGCGAAGAGCACCACAATCCTTACTCTGGATGATGGAGATACGGTAGAGTTGACTGCTGAAATTGTTTCTAAGATGATTAATGGAAAGTCCTACAAGATGTACGGATATAACGGCCAGATTCCAGGGCCCGTCTTTAAGGTTAAGCAGGGTTCAACAATCACGGTCATCTTCAAGAATACTATAGAATGGAATACCACTGTCCACTGGCACGGATTGCGGCACAATATCAAGGATGATGGCGTTCCATGGATTTCCCAAGAGCCTGTACAGGAAGGGGAATCATTCACCTACACTACCTATTTCCCTGATGATGGAATCTTCTGGTATCATCCACACATCCGGGAAGACTTCCAGCAGGACAGCGGCCTTGCCGGAAATATGCTGGTTGTCCCATCGCAAGCCTACAACCCTGTGAACAGGGAAGAGCTTCTCGTCCTTGATGACATCCTGATTGAGGATGGTGATATCGTCCCTTATGGCAGTGACCATGCGAACTTCGCTATCATGGGAAGATTCGGCAATACCCTGCTTGTCAATGGTGGCACCGATTATGCGCTTGACGCGATGAAAGGGGATGTTGTCAGGTTTTACCTCACCAATGTAGCGAATGTACGGCCTTTTAATATTACATTTGTGGGCGGCAAGATGAAGCTTGTGGGCAGCGACCTTGGCCAATATGAGCAGGAAGAGTATGTTGACAGCATACTAATTGCCCCTGCTGAGCGATACATTGTTGATGTCTTCTATGAGCAGGAAGGGAACTATGCAATACTGCACACCACGCCGAAGAGGACATATACTCTTGGCTCAGTAAGAGTAAGCCCTTCGCAAACCGATGCCTCTTATGCACGCTCTTTTGATGCCATGAGGGAGAACAGAGAGGTCATCAGCGATGTGGACCATTTCAGGGAATATTTTAGCAAACCTGTGGATTACCAGCTCAATCTCACTATCGGCCTGCCAATGGGGATGATGAAGGATATGATGAAGATGGATGGGGATCAGGAAAGAGAAAAAATTGAATGGGAGGACACTATGCAGATGATGAATTCTCATTCTGACACAAGCAACATCAAGTGGATATTGAAAGATGGATTGACAGGCAAAGAAAACATGGGCATAGGCATGAAGGCAAAGGTTGGAGATAAGCTTAAAATCAGCTTATTCAACGACCCTAACTCAATGCACCCTATGCAGCATCCTATACACCTGCACGGGCAGAGATTCCTGGTGCTAAGCGTTGATGGAGTGCCTACCAAAAATTTTGCCTGGAAAGACACCGTGCTTGTGCCGCTCGGAAGCACAGTTGATATCCTGGTTGATGTGACAAATCCAGGCGAGTGGATGGCGCATTGTCATATCGCAGAGCATCTTGAAGCTGGAATGATGACAGCATTGTCAGTTACATAGGTGGGTGAGGATAGTCATGTGCATGAGAAAAAATACGGCATCAGCTTTTGCCAATGCAGTGGGTGTCCTGAAGAAAAAGGAATACGCCATGCTCACCATAGCGGTTGCTTTCTTCTTTTATCTTGCGAATGCCGTTCTTGCAAATCTTGGTAATATCTGGTCATTTTCCGCAGGGCAATCTTTGGGATATGCAACTACGTCTGTTGCCATCCTCCTCTGGAGCTTTCCTGCAACAATCATGTTGCATTCCTTTCTGAGCCTGGCCGTTATCAGCCTGCTGTTGGGAGTGCTGGTTAGCCTGCTTGCATATAAAATGAGGGTAGGTGCAATTGCAGGGGGAGGGAAGGCAAAAATACTTGCTTCAGTTGGCGCATTTCTTGGCGTCCTTGCTCCAGGATGTGCTGCATGCGGGCTTGGTGTCGCATCGCTTCTAGGCATAGGAGGAAGTGTGCTTGTGCTCCTGCCATACAAAGGATTTGAGTTGTCTCTTATGTCTATTGCATTGCTTTGCTATGGCATCTACCGCACTGCTCTGTACCTGCATTCCTGTCCGGTGAAACAGGCAAGAACAGAGAATATTTAAATATTAGGATATACTAATATCCAATTATGAAGGAATTATATGAACTCCATGCTGAAATGTGTAAAGTATTTTCAAATCCCACAAGGTTGGAAATTTCCTCGTGTCCTTAAATCGTTCTTGACCCACTATTCCCTTGAGGAGAATAGGATGCTCTGGGAACGATATTAGGACACTAAGGGAAATTTTAAACCTATTGAGAGATAAGGAGATGGCAGTAGCTGAATTAATAGATAGAACAAAATCAAGCCAGTCTAACATTTCCCAGCATTTGTCAATTATGAAATCAAAAGGCATTGTTACATCA
>Ga0208373_1001391_pt1 | contig 32770 bp, 29 predicted proteins | sample RifOxyC2_FD_184036 | JGI IMG/M metagenome (GOLD analysis project Ga0208373, IMG submission 184036) | Soil microbial communities from Rifle, Colorado - Rifle Oxygen_injection C2 (SPAdes) | ecosystem: Environmental > Terrestrial > Deep subsurface > Rock core/Sediment | place: Rifle, Colorado... | reverse complement strand
AATATGCCTCCTAAATTTCTAATGAAGTTCAATGCGGCAGTAATCAAAGAAATCCCTATCCCGGAAAGCGTCAAACTGTTGACGATCGGCCGAAAGCCGGACAATGACATTGTGATTGACAACCCTGCTATTTCAGGCCACCATTGCAAGGTCACCAAGTTTGGCGACGTTTATTTCGTGGAAGACCTGAACAGCACCAACGGCACCTTCATCAAGGGCAAAAAGATCCTGAAAGCAGAACTGCATCACGGGGACCAGATAGACCTGGCAAAGCATTCCCTGCAGTTCAGCTATGAAGAAGAGCTGAAAGCCCAAGCAGGCGCCCCGGCCGATAAAACGGTCGTTTTGAACGCCGAAGCCCAGAAAGAACTCATGCAAAAATCAGTGCCAATGCCTCCCCAGGCGCCCTCTCCGCAGCTCCCGGACATGCCCCAGTCTGACAGGGTCGCATACCTGAAAATCGTAGATGGCGCAGTTGACCGGACTGAAATAGATTTAACAACCGTTGTTACCTATATAGGCACCACAGATGCCGCGGCAGTAAAGTATAAACCCGGAAGCGGCATATTCGCGGGTGGTGCTCCGGATATAGCCGGTTTGATCAACAAAAGGCCGGAAGGGTATATATTAAAAGCGCTGAAAGAAGGTTTTCCAAAGGTAAACAATGTCCCTGTAAAAGACCAGTTTTTAATCAAAGAGGGGGATGTCATAGAAGTAGGGAAAACCAAGTTCATTCTCATGTCAAAAGACAAAGTATAAGGAAACAGCCCCTTTTGTGATTTTTCTCACAGCTCTTGACAATTCAAAAAAATCTGGTATAATAGGGTTAACGCAAATAAAATATATTAACATAGGGGGTAGTATTATGGTTAAGAAATTAGTTTTTGCAGCGGTTGTAGCCGGGTTGTTCGTCTCACAGATAATGGCACAGGCACCGGCGGCAGACGCAAAGAAGAGCGGCGTAGTGGCAACCATCAAGACAGTAATTGGAACCGTAAAGGTGATGCCAAGCGGCCAGAAAGCGAAATTTGACGCCAAGGAAGCGATGTTGCTTTCAGTAGGCGATGTGGTTGAAACCAGCGGTAAATCCTTTGCCATCATTTTAATGGCAAACGGCGGCCAGATAAAAATAAACCAGAATACCAAGTTCTCGGTAGATTCCCCTTCAGGCAGCGAAGAAGCCGGCATGAGAGTAAAGGTGGACATCGGCCAGATCTGGGCAAAGATAATTTCAGGCAAACAGTTCTATGTCAAAACACCAACGGCTGTTTGTTCAGTCCGCGGCACAGAATTTGACGTGAAAGTCGATGAGTCAGGCATAGCTGAAGTCCTGGTTTTTCAGGGAATAGTAGAAGTCAAGAATGACTACGGCGTGGTTCAGGTTAATAAGGAAGAAAGAACAGTGTCCAAGCCGGCTGCAGCCCCTGCGGCGCCGGTAGTAGTTGACATGACAACAGTCAGCAAATGGCAGGATGTGGTAGTTGCAACAGAAGAGAAAAAAGAAGAGAAGAAGGTAGAGAAGAAAGAAGAAAAGAAAGCAGAACCCAAGAAGGAAGAAGTAAAACAGGAAGAAGCGCCGGCTGAAGAAATGCCTGCAGAGGTAATTCCGGAACCAATTCAGCCGCCGACGAATGAAGCAAGCCCCTCGGTTCCTGAATAAGTAAAAAGTACTTAACTGAAAACCAAAAAAAATTAAAAGAGGAAGGGAAAAGAGATGAAAATGAAAAAAAGCGCAGTTGCAATTGTTTTAGCAGTTTGTTCTCTGGGTTCATACGTATTCGCTGAAATGAACACCAATGCTTCACTGGAATTGAAGGTGACAAACGACGATAATATTTACTATGAGAAAACCGACCCGCAGTCCTCAATGATCACCGCGTTTATTCCGGGATTGAATTTCTCGGCATCAAACGATGCGAACAAACTTGGCCTTGACTATACCGCGGAAATCCTAAACTACTCCTTTTCGCCTTCCACAAACAATGCCACAAACCAGGCAGTCGGCATTATGGGCGAATTAGTATTCCCGTTCGGTTTAAGCATCAAGTTAAGAGACGCTTACAAGGACACAAATGATGCCCCTTCAAGCGAATTCGTGAAAAGAATAAACAGGATACAGAACAACCTGAATGCAGAAGTCGGTTATAAAATAAACCGGCTTGTTTCCGCAAGCATTGTGATGAACCAGGTGAAACATGAGTATTCTGAAGCAATATACAAACCGTTGTTTAACCGCTCGGAGTCAGAAACCGGGCTTATTGTTTTCTATGGAATTTCACCCAAAACATCTGCCTTGCTTGAGTACGACATGAACAAGATAGTATATGACAATGTCCTTCCGAATAGAAAAGATTCATCCGAAACCAAAATAAAGCTCGGCCTTAAGGGGAAGCTTACCCCGAAAACTGTTGGAATTTTGAAAGTTGGCTCGACAGACAGGAAGTATGATCTTATTGCCAACACTAACAATGTTGCTGATTCCATGATCAGCTTGAACTCAATTACAGAGTTTTCAAAGATGACGAATTTGAAGTTGTTGATTGACAGGAATATACAGGAATCCGTTTACGCGAATAATGCATACTATATTTCCACTGGTTTGACTGCTGATTTAGGCCAGAAGATAGGCAGCAGCTGGGGTGTGAATTTAAATGTAAGGACTGAAATGGGCGCGTATCCGAATGAAACCACTTCCGGTGCACTCACTGCGAAAAGAGCCGATACCAACAATTCGCTTGGCTTGAGCATCGGCTATAACGCGATGGATTGGCTTACAGCAAATATCGGTTTTACAACGAAAAGCAGAAGTTCAAACTTTGACGAGTTTAACTATACTGACAATGTTTCAGGTATAGGCATAAAAGCGATATTCTAAACCATAAAGTGATTCAATGTTGTTCACCTTCTCCCCTCTGTGGGAGAAGGTTGGGATGAGGGGTAATATACGCATTCTTGCCCATTATTGCCACAATTATGCATTCCAATGACCTTAATATATGCAAACTCCCAAAATCTTATATATACTATTAAGCTTATCACTATTTAGTACCGGTTGTCAGACCTTCCCTAAAAACGGTTCAAAAAGCAATTCAACCTCGCAGCAAGTCACAAATTACAACAACACTCCATCAAGCCCGCGTTTAAATTCATTACCTAAAGAATACCGTATAAACCCCTTAGATCTTATAGAAATCAGTGTTTATCAGGAACCAGATTTGGACAAAGCAATCAGGGTTTCCCAGGATGGTTATATCTCATTTCCATTGATTGGTAAGGTAAAGGTTGATGGCCTTACGATCATCGAGGCCGAAAAAACACTGGCAGATTTGCTTGGCAAGGACTATCTTGTAGACCCGCAGGTAACTGTGTTTGTTAAGGAATATAATAGCAAAAAGGTTGTTGTAATGGGGGAAATAAAAAATCCAGGGTCTTATGATTTACCTCAAGGCAGAGAATTAACTGTTTTAGAAGCCATAGCATTGGCTGGCGGGTTTAGTAATATAGCGGCGATTGATAAAACGAAAGTAATCAGGGTTGAAAATGGTGAGCAAAAATACATTCAGGTCAAAATATCAGATATTACCCAAAGCGGTGATAAATCAAAAGATATTATTTTACAGCCAAACGATGTGATATTTGTCCCGGAAAGGATGTTTTAAACATGATTTCAGAAAAAGAGCAGCAAATACATTTAGAAGAATATATTAAAATCCTACTTAAAAACAAGTGGGTTGTCATTTCTTTTTTTGTAATGGTTGTCACTATTGTAGCCATAGGAACATTTAAGGCAAGGCCTGTTTACAGGGCGACTTCGCAGCTGTTGATTGACAAGGAAAATGTTGCTACCAGGTACCAGGAAGGTATATCGTTAAATATTTCTGATCAGGACTATTACCAGAGCCAATACAGGATAATGAAAAGCAGAACTCTTGCAAAAAGGGTAGTTGACCGTCTGCAATTACAGGACTTTGATGATTTTAAAAACATAAAAGACGTTTCGGGAGCATTTCTTGGGTCTGTATATATTGACCCGATCAGGGGCAGCCGATTGGTGAATTTAAGCGTGGAGTCATATTCGCCTAAATTGGCCGCTTTGATGTCAAATGCGCTGGCGGATGAGTATATAGCGCAAAATTTAGAAAACAAGCTGTTTGCCTCAAGGGAAATTCTAAAAAAATTACCAAAAGGGATACCTGTTGAAAAATTAACCAAGAATGATGATTCTTTTTATTCATTGCCTTCCGTAGTCAATAACGGGCTGATTCAAAAATTAAAAGCAGACCATATAACTCTAGAAACACAATATGCAGAGCTATCAAAAAAATACAAGGATAAGCATCCCAGGATACAGGGTATCAGGTCTGCATTGGAAGAACTCAATAACAAGATAAATATAGAAACTAACAAAGTAATTGAAAGCATAAGGGTAGAGTTATCGGGGAATTTTGAAGCAAATAATGTGCGTATCATAGATTATGCAGAAATTCCGACCAGCCCTATCAAACCAAAAAAGAGGTTCAATTTCCTCCTTTCGCTTGTAATAGGTTTAATTGGTGGCGCGGGGTTAGCATTTTTCATTGATTATATGGACAATACAATAAAGAACGAAAACGATATAGAACAATATTTAAACATGGCATTTTTAGGTTTTATACCGAAAATACGAAATAAAGAAAAAAACAAAGAAGTTATTAAAAGAAGCGGAGGAAGAAGCATATTTGTTTTAACACAGCCTAAGGCCCCGGCCACAGAAGCAATGAAAAGTATCAGGTCAAATATTGCTTTTTCAGCGCCTAAAGACCAGCTGAAATCAATTCTGATAACTTCTGCAGGACCTTCGGAAGGTAAAACGATTATATCAGTAAACCTTGCTGTTACTTTTGCGCAGTATGGGGAAAAAACAATTATAATAGATTGTGATTTGCGCAGGTCTTCCCTCCATAAAGTATTTAAGGTTGAAGAACACATCATTGGTATGAGCAGTTATTTAATCGGAGAAGCAAGCATAAGCGGAGTGATACAAAAAACAGAAATAGAGAATTTAGATGTAATATTCGCAGGCCATCATCCTCCAAATCCGGCTGAATTGCTGAATCCTGACAGATTCAGGTTGTTTCTTGACGAATTAGGGTTAAAATATGACAGAATTATAATAGATTCGCCTCCAATAATGCCGGTAAGCGATTCTATAAACCTGTCAACTGCCGTGAATGGTATTATTCAAGTTATAAGATACAGTAAATTAAACAAAGAAATTGTATTCAGGGCAAAAGAAAAGTTGTCTGATTCAAAAGCAAAAATTATTGGCGCTATACTGAATGGCGTTGACATAGAAAGCAGCGGCCATTATTACTATCCATATCAGTACTATTACTACGATTCAGAAAATAAAAAAGAAACTGATTGATTTTGATATATCTTAAAAACGGTAATGATGAGAAATGTTTACACAAATCGCCTAAAAGCTTCACAATATGTCAATTATGTATAATGAAAATATTCCCGAATTATTTGACAGAATTATCATATCTCTAATAGCTCTCCTCCTGATTTTTACACCACTCGCATACGGCACAGTTCAACCCTGGTCAATTCTAATATTCAGATTAACAGTATTTTCATCTGCAATATTGTATCTCCTGTCAATTTTAATTACTAAAAAAATAGTTTTTCTTAGGTCTTTTATCTATTTCCCGGTTATAATATTAATTTTGTTGGCCATGGTTCAGATAGTTCCATTACCGGCTATAATATTAAAAACAATATTTCCCGGGAATTATGCAATCTACAACGAATTGAATTTGGTGGATAAAAGTAATCTTTATTATTTAAGTATTAATACATTTTTTACAAGGACGGAACTATTACAGTATTTGTGTTATTGTTTTATTGCGTTTTATGTTGCAAATAAAGTAAGATCAGTCGAAAAAGTAAAAATACTTCTTAGTATTATTTTGGCGATTGGTTTTATCGTATCAATCATAGGTATTATTCAGTGGATTAAACAAGATTCTATAGTTTTCGGTCCTTTTGGTCTTTTCATCAATTACGATCATTTTGGAGGATATCTGAATTGTATAATTCCCATAGGCCTTGGGTTTATATTGACAGATATGAAGGCATCTAAGAAAGCATTAATCGGATTTATGACCGTAATAATGTCAGCTTCTTTAATGTTATCAAGATCCAGGGGGGCAGTACTGAGTTTCCTCGGGGCATTAATTTTCCTTGCTATAATATTGTTTATTGTTAGGAAAAAATATTCAAGACAACAATTCATTTACCTGATAGTTGCCTTATGCTCGATAATCGGGTTTATTTTGCTTTTTATTTATTGGATTGATTGGGGTTTGTTTGTCAATAGATTAAAAACAATAGTTCTTGAAAACAATTATTTTGATCCGCGGTTTAAAATATGGGAAGATTCCTTAAAAGCAGTAGAAGAGTTTCCGTTAGCCGGAGCCGGTTATGGTAGTTATAGCTGCATATTTCAAAAATATCAAAAGAATTACCTGGAATTGTTCTGGAGATATGCGCATAATGATTACCTCCAGTTGCTTATAGAAACAGGCCCTTTGGGAATATTAATGTCAATTGTATTCATTGTAACACTGTTTAAAATAGCGCTTGTCAGGGTATTTGATACTCAAAACAGGCAAATAATGGGTTTATTAATTGGCTGCACGGCTTCATTTATGACTTTAACAATTCATAGTTTCATAGATTTTAATTCCCATATACCTGCAAATGCATTCTTAATAAGCGTAATAATAGGAATAATTTTATCCCTAAGTTATATGCCCGGAAACAGGAGTAAATATGAAAGCATAGAAGTAAAAATCAAACAAAAACACTCGGTAGCCGTATTTTTGGCAGGGACAATATTTGTTTTATTTATATTTGTGATACCTTCGGTTCGCTTGTATGCAGGAAGTTATTATGCAAAGATGAAACACGGTGACGAAGAAAGCAATCTTAAAATGTCAATTAAAATGACTCCAGATAACGCGGAGTATCATCATAAGCTTGGGCTATATTACGAAATAAAGGCGTCAAGCGAAAAAGATGCAGAAAAACGATGGTCTTTACTGACAACTTCCGAAAAAGAACTCAAGGAAGCAGTAAAGAATGGACCATCATCGTCAAAATACTGGGCCAGTTATGGCTGGTTATTGGGAAATATGGGTAATAAAGAAAAAGGGTTGAATGTATTCCTTCGCGCCGTGGCGTTAGCGCCAAACAACAATTCAACAGATGAATTGTTTAAGGAATACCTGTTTAAAGTTTATTCCAAAAAGTAGCGGTTAAAATTATGAAAATAATAATATTAGGATCATCCGGATTTATCGGGAAGGCGTTAAGTAACAGGTTGAAATCAAAAGGCCACGCAGTATTATCTTATACGCATAAAAACATTGAAATTACAAAACAATTTAAGTTGCCGTCAGCGGAAGCTTTGTTCCATTTAGCTGCAAATCCAAAAGTGTATTTTTCAAAAGAGCACCCGGTAGAGGATTTCAAAGCAAACGCGTTAGGAACAATTAATGTACTGGAAGCATGCCGAAAATCAGGTATAAAAAAGATTATATATGCATCAACAATATTGGTTTATAAGCAACTATATGGCATCAGTGAAGATTCCGAGACAGGTTATAATGAGTTATCAGGCCCATACGGCATAAGCAAATTGATAGGCGAACAATATGTGAATTATTACGCCAGGAAATTCAATATTGTGAAGGTATGTTTCAGGATAGCCAATCCTTACGGCCCCAAGATGAAAAAAAATATCATATTTGATATTGTATCCGGTATTGTCAGAGACAGCAAGATCAAGCTATTTTTTACAAGAGGCACAAAAACGGATTTTATATATATTGATGATGTTGTTTCCGGCATGGAGATGGCTTTGGAAGACAAATTCGAAGGCATATACAATCTTTCCGGCGGCAAAGGTTACAGCACGAAAAAGCTTGTAGAATTATCTTTGGAAATCTCCTCAAAAAGAATACCGGTACAATATGGGGAAGAAAGTATTAAAATATGCGTAAACAATGCCAAACTTATGAATAAGGGCTGGAAACCGGAAACAAACATAAAAGATGGGCTTAAAAAAACCATAGAATATTTTGAAAGGGAGAAGTAACATGAAAGAGTGGACAAACCCGTTCAATCCTTTTAACTCAATGAAAGTATTGATGTGGAGAGAACAACTTGAAGGAATCGCGAAGCAAAAATATCTGCCGCCGGTTACTGCAGATACGGATCCGACAAACCGCTGTAATTATAATTGCATATGGTGCAATGCTTTTGATTATATGCAGGGCAGCAAACATACTATTTCTGAAGCGCATTTGTTAAAACTTGCAGATTTTTACAAAGAGTGGGGTGTTTACTCAACTTGCGTCGCCGGCGGAGGTGAACCGCTGTTAAATCCCGGATTGAACAGTTTCCTTGAAAGGCTGCATAAAAATAACATTGAGCCGGGCGTTATAACAAACGCTTCAGTAATGACTGATGAACATATAGAAACCATAGCAAGGACTTGCCGCTGGGTAGGGATATCCATGGATGCGGGAACCGCTGGAACTTACAGTAAAGTCAAAGGCATTAAAGATGCCAAGTATTTTAATAAAGTAATTGAAAATATAGAAAAATTAACAAAGAAGATTGAAGAATTGGAAACAAAATGCGACGTGGCTTATAAGTTTTTGTTACATCCCATCAATGCTAAAGAAATATTTATGGCTGCTGAGCTTGCAAAAAGCCTGGGAATACGGGATTTTCATCTTCGGCCAGTAGGCTGGGATAATCTAAGCGTGACAAAAGACAAGGAAAAGATATCTTTTGCAGAGATACTGAAAGATGTAAATGACCAGATTGATGCGGCCATGAATCTTGAAGACGGAAAATTCAGAGTTTTCGGCGTAAAACATAAGTTTGACCCGAATATGAAAAGAAAAATAAGTTTTTCCAGGTGCTGGGCTCCGCCGCTGCTTGCAACATTCGGGGCTGACGGCAATTGTCATCTGTGTTTTGACATGCGAGGCAGAAAAGATTTGATTTTGTGCAGGCATGATCCGGATCCAAGAGAAATTCTTAAAGTGTGGGGGAGTGATTTTCATAAAAATATGATTGCCAAAATAGACCCAAAAACATGTCCCAGGTGCACATTTGGCCCCTACAACGAAATAGTAGAGCAGGTTTTTATTAATGACGGAATGTGCAAAAAGTTCCCTTAAATATCGTGGTAATTAACGAATTATAATAATGGAAATATGTATAAAACTTGGAAAACAGGAAGAAATTGACGCTTTAAGTGTTTATAAAGGGCCGTTTAAAAGTTATGAGATTCCTTCTAAATATTTAAAAATAAACAGAAAAACATTAAAATCTTTAAAAAAATATGGGTACCATTTTAATGTTCACGGCTTAAATGAATACACTAATAAAACATCCGCAGAACTGATAAGAAGAACCTGCCGTTATTTGGAGCTCGCCGATGATATAGAGTGCTCAAACTATGTTTTGCACGGATTAGTTTGGGACGGAATATCAAAAAACGATAAAAAAGAGCAGATTACATGCACAGAAAACGCCCTATCGGAAATAGTTGGCCATTCCTCAAAATTTAGTGTAAAGTGCCTTGTAGAAAATGGCACGTTTATTGACTCCGGGGTTGAAAAACGCAATGAAGTCCCCTCAAGCCCCTTGAATCATATAAGCATATGCAAAAAATTAGATGTCGGCATGGTGGTTGATATAGGGCATTTATTAGTGACTACATACTGGCAAAAGCATAAAATTAGAGAAACCGTTAATTATTACCTAACGAATACAAAAAATATTGCTGTTGTGCACTTGTCCGATAATTTGCTGAAAAGCGATGACCACATGGGTTTGGGCGAAGGGAAAGCGGATTTAAAAATATACGAAAATCTTATAAACTATTGTAAAAACGCCGTTTTTACCATTGAAACATTTCCGAATGGCATATATAAAAGTTTATGCTGGTTAATAAAACAAAACGGCAATGAATATTCTATTAAAGAAGCAGAAGAATTGTGTGGATTAATGAAATGGAAGAGTGGATGTTGACATGATCAAAGACTTTCTAAAAAAAGTGCCTTTTATTTTTAAATACGGGATGATTTACCGTTCATTTGAACAGAGCGCATGCATAAGAAGGGAACAAAAATATTATGAAAACAAGGCAAAGCAAAAAGGGATTAAGGATATCCCGAATTTGCCGGAAATAAAACTACGGTTAAAAGCAAAATTGGGGAAAAGGGGTATCAGGCCAAAAGTAAAAGAAAATCTGCATATTCTATACGCTTCAAGGCCGGTTCCCTGGGACACACAGAATATAGTGCCTGCTATCGCAAAATACTCAAAACTTACAACATATTATAATAAAAAGCAGGGCTTTAATGATGAATTGGACAATTGGTTAGAAATTCGCGACGAAATGAACGATAATTTCGTAGAATTTATAAGAAATACCCATAAAAATGAGCCGATTGACCTTGTTTTAACATATTTTTCAGGATATCAAATAAGCCCTGAAGCAATTGAAGAAATAAATAGTATGGGAATTGTTACAGCGTCATTCCATTTGGACGACCGGCTTAGTTTTAGGGGCAAAACTATCGGCGATAGAAGGGCCGGGCCCTCGGATGTATGCAAGTATTATGACATTAATCTAACCCAGGCGCCGGAATCATTAATTAAATATTACGCAGAAGGCGCAATTGCGATGGTATGGCCGCTGGCAGCGAATCAGGATTTCTTTTACCCAAGAAATAGTCCTTTTAAATACGATGTGTCTTTTGTCGGAACTTCGCACGGGTTTAGGAAGCCCTTCATAAAATACCTGAAAGATAGCGGGATAAAAGTTGAGGCCTTTGGCAGAGGATGGAAGAACGGTTTTATTTCCAATGAAGCTGTGCCTGAAATATTTTCAGCTTCAAGAATAAACCTGAATTTCGGGAATATTGCCTATACGAATTACCAGTGCTGTAAAGCAAGGGATTTTGAAATACCAATCTCCGGCGGTCTCATGTTAACATCATATAACGAACACCTCGGAAAATATTTCGATTTAGAGAAAGAAGTATTCACATTTAAAAACAGGGAAGAATGCCTCAAGCAAATAAAAAGATTGCTCGCTGACGAAGAATTGTGCGCGCAGGCGAGAATAAAAGCCAGGGACAGGGCATTAAAATGCCACAAATGGGAAGACAGAATAGAAGGATTATTGGAAGTAATCGGGTATAAATAAATGAATATTCTAAAAAAAGTACTAAAGTCTAATAGAAATATCTATAGATTAAGCGTTTTTACCTACTATTTATTTAGGCCATTAAGCACATGGAATGTTTTTTTAAGGTTGTTCAGGTATTTGAAGTATTTTAAACAATTATTGAAATATATGGCTATGGAACAATCAGAGAAAATAAGAATAACGAATTTAAGGCCGTGTTTGGATGACTGGACAAAAAACACACCAGTTGACAGTTATTATTTTTATCAGGATACGTGGCTGGCGGAGAAAATATTTAATAGCAGGCCAAAACAGCATGTAGATGTTGGTTCAACGGCCTTATTAGTAGGAATATTATCAAAAATAACGAATATGATAAGTATCGATATAAGGCCTTTACCGGTTACTCTTAAAAACTTAGAGTTCAAGGAAGGCAGTATCTTAAACATGCCTTTTAAAAATGATGAAATATTTTCATTATCGTCCATGTGTGTTATAGAACATATTGGATTAGGGCGTTATGGAGATGATTTAAACCCCCAGGGAAGTCAAGAAGCGATGAATGAATTAACAAGAGTAGTCGGTAAAAATGGGAATTTGTATATATCGGTGCCCTTAGGTGAAGAAAGTGTGTATTTTAATGCATACAGAATGTTTGATGTTGATAAATTTGTCAAAGGATTTAAGGAATTTATGTTAGTTGACGCATTGATAATAACGCCGGATAAGCAAATTACAATGAATGACTACTTGAAAATTGCCAGAGAAGAATATGCTGACAGGATGGTAGTCGGATGTTTCCATTTCAAAAAGAGATAAAATGAAGCAGTATTCAAGGAAAAAGGGGACCTTGGCGCTCATTTTTTCAAGTTACGCGTCAATAATATTGTCTGTAATAAAGGGAATTGTCTTGTTCCCAATATACCTTCATTTCATAAATGACAGGTTATTCGGGGCATGGTTGGCTACAGGGGGAATAGTTGCATATTTTGGTTTATTGGATTTTGGCTTGAACGGTGTACTAATCCAAAAAGTATCTTCACTGTTCGGAAAAAATGATAATGATAAATTGGGTTCAATTTTAGGCACAGGAATAGTAATTGGTTTATTATTCAGCCTTATTCCGACGATTTTAGGATTATTTATAGTGAATTGGGTTCCGGGAATAGTCCATGTTGCTGGAGTAGATGCAGAAAAGTTAGGGACAGCTTTTATTCTGGCATCAGTAGGTGCTTCAAGCATGCTGGCTATGTATACAATAGGCGGGATAGTAGTATCCTTTCAACGGCAAATAGTTCATGGTATAATGTTAGTTATTGGAGATATTGTAGGTGTTTTTGTCATAATATGGTTTCTTTACAAAGGATATGGCTTGATAGCAATACCACTAGGCACAATTGCCTGGAGTATTTTTGCGATTTTGGGTGAAGGAATATATTTATACTGGTTTTTTAAAAACAAGATGCCTCTATTAAGGGTAAAGGTTAAGAAAGACGTAATTAAAGAGTTAGCCGTGCCTTCAATATGGCAATTCGGTTACAGATCAACAAACACAATATCAAAACAATCAGATAACCTGCTTATTGCCGCTATAATTGACCCTTATTTATGCACAATTTATACTTTTACAAATAAAGCGTCTGAAGTGCTGTCAATGTTTGCAAAACATTTTGTAGGAGCCTTCCTGCCCTCTTTTTCACATTTAAACGGCGAGGGAAATGACGAAAAATTCAGGAATATCACTCTTCAACTCTTAAAATTAACTGTCCTATTTGGTATTTGTTTATTAGGATGTTATTTATTCCTGAATAAGTATTTTATTAGCATTTGGGTAGGAGATAAATACTATGGCGGGACGATATTAACAATTCTGTTTTTTATTAATTCATTATTTGTCATTCTTACATCTTTTTTTTATTGTATTATATTTGCAAAAGACGAGATAGTAATATCATCAAAAGCCTATATAGCAGAATCGGTTATAAGAATACCTTTAAGCATAGCATTTCTGTTATTATTTGGCATGAAGGGCGCAGTTATTTCAGCGATTATCGCGATGATCCCTACCAGTTTATTTATCCAGGGCAAGAAATTTATTGAAAAACTTAAAATTACAAAAGTTGAAATATACGATGTTCTAAAAATCATTGTTACTCAAATTGTCTTTATATTGGTTGCAGGCATTATACTGACTCATTTTTGGACTCCTGAGGGGATTGTTAATTTTGCGCTCTTTGGTTTGGCATATATAACACTGGTTATCGGTTTGGGTGTATTTGTAAATAAAAAGTTGTTTATTTCAACATATTCATATTACAAAAACGGATTTTAGAAATGAAAGTATTTAAAGATTATGAATTTCTGGCAAAATATGTAAAACAAACAACTGATTTGCCTTTGTACCAGCAATTGGTAAAAAAAGAAATAGAAAGTTTAAATGTTGTGTCTGTTTTAGATATTGGCGGCGGGACCACATCATATATGAACCATTTGTCAGGCAAATATGAAACAACAGTATTAGATATTTCCGAAGAAAGCGTTTCAAATATAAATTCAAAAAACAAAATATTATGCAGGTTTCCAGGCGCGAATATTCAGGGTAAATATGATGTTGTAAGCGCGTTAGAAGTATTAGAGCACATTTCACAGGCGGATTACGAAGAAAGTTTAAGAGAAATTAAGCGGTTATCAAAAAGATTTGTAGTTATATCTGCACCGTTTATGCAGGACTTATCAGGAGCTTATGTATTATGCAAAAAGTGTAATACGGAATTTCAGTGCGAAGGGCACTATAAATCATTTAATATGAATAAAATAAGGAGATTACAGAAACATTTTGGAAAATTGATAAAATTGTATTTTATAGGCAAAAAGGAAGAGAATTACGTCGTATATTATGCGATGACGAATATAAAGCATTTAGTAAGAAGAATTCTGCAGAAAAGTATAAAATCAATGTATTGTAAGCCTCCGTTCACAAAATGCCCGGAATGCAACAATGAAATATTTAACGAATATGAAATATATTTAACCAATAAAAAAGATAAAAGTAAATACTTGTATTGGGATTGGTTAAAAAACAAAAAAGTAGCCGGTCAATTTTGCGCGGTTTACGAAAAAGACATGTTGTAGTAAAATATCGGAAACGGAGAATACAATGGATTATAGAAGTGTTGTATACGGCAAATATGCCTCAAAAATAAAGAAACAACCCAAGGTTAAAGAAGAAGAAACGGCTTTGCAGTGGGTAAATAACTATAGGGTATATTTAAAAGGATGGTTGCCAAAAAACAAAGAAAGCAGAATTTTGGATATAGGTTGCGGGTCCGGAAGATTCTTAAACTTTTTAAAATTAAGCGGATACGAAAATATTGAAGGGGTAGATATCAGCCAGGAACAAATAGAATTAGCAAAAAACATCACAAACAAGGTATATGCGGAAGACTGCATGGAGTTTCTAAAATCACATGAAAATTCCTATGATTTAATTGTAGGGATAGACATTATAGAACATTTTAATAAAAGCGAAGCAGTTGAAATATTGAATTTGTGTTACAAATCGCTAAAACCTGACGGTGGTTTAATCATGCAAACGCCTAACGCGGAAAGCCCTTTCGGCCTGGCTGTAAGATACGGCGATATAACACACGAAGTGATTTTTACTCCAGAAAGTATCAGCGGGTTATTAGAGCTATTTGAATATAAGGATATCCAATGCCGGCCTGCCGGGCCGATTGTTCATGGCCTTGTATCCTTGTGCCGGTACATAGCTTTTAAATTTATATGGTGCCTTATCGCTTTGTATAACCTTATTGAAACAGGGGATTTAAGAAGCGGCATTTATTCAAGAGTATTTTTCATTTATTGTAAAAAATAGGGATATTATTATGAAAATAGTTTATGTAGCGCCTTTAAGAGAAAATAGTACAGCATCGCATCGGATGAATGCAATAATAAATTTAAACCATGAAGTAATTCCTATAAACACGAAAAGTGAAAATGTATTAAAAAAGCAAAGCAATCTGGGTTATAGAATATTAAATAGAATTGCCGGACAGCTGGACCCCGATAACATAAACAAAAAAGTATTAGAGTCTTTAAAAGAAAGCGACTGCGACATTTTGTGGATTGATAAAGGGTTGATTATTAAAGACGGTACATTAGAGCGTGTAAAAAGCATGTACCCGGGGATTATGATTATTGGCTATTCTCCGGATGACATGTTTAATCCTGAAAATCACTCAAAATATTTTTTTAGAGGGTTAATATATTATGATCTTTTCATAACAAATAAGCCCGGCAATGTTGAAAAAATAAAAACATCCGGGTGTAATGATGTTTTGCTTGTAAAAAACGGTTACGATCCGGATATTCACAAGCCAACGGAAACAACGACTGAAGAAAAAGCTTTATTAGGCGGGGCCGTAGGGTTTATCGGAGCATATGAAAAAGAAAGAGCCGAATATTTGAAATTCCTGACCTTGAAAAAAACAGATGTACATATTTGGGGGGAAGGCTGGCCGCTAAAAACAATTAGTAATCTTAAAGTAGAAAATAAATATTTATACAACGAGAATTATTCAAAAGCAATATGTTCATTTGACATTAACCTTGGATTCCTAAGAAAAGCAAGCGGGGATGTTTCAACAACACGGAGTGTTGAGATTCCTGCTTGCGGAGGATTTATGCTGGCAGAGAGAACACAAGAACATCTGGAATTGTTTAAAGAGGGGGAAGAAGCCGAGTATTTTACATCAAAAAATGAAATGCTTGATAAAACACTTTATTATTTAAAAAACCCAGAGAAAAGGAAGCAAATAGCATTAAAAGGCCGTGAAAGGTGTTTAAAAAGCGGGTATAGCAATAAAGAAATATTAGCTAATGTATTTAAACATATTGAGTCAAGGCATAAGGTAAATTAATATAACAACAAACAAGGATTTATGAATACACAAGCCGTTATTTTGGGATTTGTCTCACTGATAATGTGGGCGTATGTGTGGTATAACTCAAAAAGCAGAAGCCCTTTTGGGTGGGCCTCTCCGACCTCAATATTTGTGCTTGGATTGGTATTATTTTACATAATACCCTCGTTATACTGGCAGTTCAGGCCCTGGACATTCATGTTCTACGATTATTTCGACGGGTTGAGCCTTGTTTTCACGGGAACAATCGTATTTTGCATTCCTTTTGTAATAAATGTAATAATAGAAAGGAAAAACACACATATTACTAAATCATACAATATAGAAAAAGGGAGTTACGGAAACAATCTTTATATAATACTGGTTCCGTTGGCGATAGGAATAGGTTGGCGTATATTTTTAGTAACACTTGGCTGGCAGGGAAGGCTTGAACGAAGTGCGCCAAGTATATTCGGGTCAGAAAGCCTGGCATTAATAATACAGAATTTTGGTTACTACTATCCGGTTTGCTATTTTTTATTAATTGCGTACGGCAACAGAATGCAGAATTCTATTGGAAAATATATTTGGGTTTTTGACGGTTTTTTTGTGTTATTTATCATGTCAAGGACGATGATTAGCAGGTATGTCCTTATTTCCCTGGTTTTTATGGTGATAAATAAAAGCAAGGTCTCAAAAAAACAATGGGTATTATCAGGGCTGTTCATAATATTTTTGTTTTCGGTTATAGGGATGAGCCAGAACTCCTTAACGGGGAATATTGCAGGAGACAAAAAATATGTTAATCCCGAAGGAGTAGTTGAAACCCTGAGCACAGGTACAAAAAGTTATTACGAAGAAGGATTTTTTGAGTATTCAGCTTCAAGCACAGAATCAAACCCCTTTTTAAGAAATATTGATGATACGATGTTCAGGTTTTATGACGCAAGGTCGTTGTCGGCAACAATGGTGTACTACAAGCAAAATAATTGTTTTTTGAATGGAAAATCATTTCTGCACATAATTTACACGTTTATGCCTAGATATTTCTGGAAGGATAAACCAAGTCTTAGTGAAATACACAGTATCACTGATGAAACCATGTACCCGGAAACTTGTAATCCGCTGGGGACTATTGGGGAATTATACTGCAATTTTGGTTTTTTAGGTGTATTTATTGGAGGCATTGTATGCATGTTATTATGCTCTTACCTTGAATCATATATAAGAAATATCAAGGAAATGCTTCCTCACTTTATTTGTATATACCCGCTTTTTACAGAAATACTGATATTGTCATCTTTTAATTTCTCTCAGCGTATCGCAGAAGGGATACGCGCAATAATGGTAATGACATTGATCGCTATAATGCTGAAAATGATAAGGAAGATAAAAATATAGACATTATGAGAAATGAAATATTATGGAAAAAAATAGTAATATTCAGGCAAAGCAGAATCGGCGACGCGTTAGTAACATTTCCTCTGATAGAAGCATTAAAACACTCATACCCCGGGGCGGAATTATGGTATTGCACGCAAAAATTCGCCAATAACGCTCACCTGCAAGGTTATCAGGTTGTAGGGATGAGCCCGCATATAAAAAACATTGTAACTTATGAATTTAATAGTAATCCTGTAAATAAGTTTTTTGAATTAAAATCAAAGTTAAAAATAGGCAGGAACGATTTGTTGATATACTTGCCCTACAGCAAGGTAAGTAAAGTTCAGATTATAAGGGATTGGCTTATTTTTAGGTTTCTTGGTTACAGGCATACGGCATGTTTTAAAGAAAATTGGAGATGGACTCACATTTATAAAAAAGCAGATACGAAATTCCCGAAAGAATCAGAAAGGATGATAAACTTCGTATTATCTTCAGGAATTTCATTAAAGTACGACTGCGAATATTCTTTATTATACGATAAGGAATTTGCTGACAGGGCATGGGATAAATGGGGTTTGAATGATAAAAAAGTACTGGCAATATGTCCCGGAAGCAGGATGCAAAGTAAAAGATGGCCTAAAGAAAAATATATAGAGTTAGGCAAGGAATGGCATAAAAAAACAGGCATGCATATTGTCTTAGTAGGCGGTCTTAATGAAGCAGAATTAGCAAATGAAGTGTTAACGCACTGGAAAGGTTATGGATATACGGCCTGCGGTGTAGAATTAACTCAAACTGCCGGGATTTTATCCAAAACCCTGGCTTATTGCGGCAATGATACGGGATGTATGCATCTGGCGTCCTTATTAAAAATTCCGTGCGTGGCACTATTCTCAGCTCGTGAATCAAAAGAATTATGGCATCCGATGGGGAATAATAATGTAGTCCTAAGAAAGAGAGTAGAATGCGAAAATTGTGGGTTGGAAAATTGTAGTTACGGAATACCGAAATGTCTTGAAAAAATTTGCGTAGAAGAGGTAATTACCGCGTTGGGTAAGGTTTGTATATGAATAAAAGCATGAAAGTGTTTCTTTTACATACTGATGTATCTCCTTACAGGCTGCCTCTATTTGAGGAATTGGCTAAGCATGTGGACTTACAGGTATATCATTGCCAGTATAAATCAAAAAGAAGGAAATGGTCAGTGCCTTTAAGTGACTATACATTCAAGAACAAAATTCTTTTGAGCTTCAAAATTGGGCCTTTTATGATAAACCCAACAGTTATTTATGAACTGCTTTTAAATAAGTATGATGTATATGTAATAGGTGAAGACCAAAGGGTCTTTTTTACAAAAATTGCAGTTTTTCTTATGGCAAAAATATATAGTAAGCCGGTTGTCTTATGGTCAGGGATGGTTGAAGTGAATTACTATGAATACTACAAAAATATAATTGATAAATACATATTTAATATAATAGGCAGATTATACTATAATCTAGCGAGTTCGTTTGTAGCGTATAGTCAGGCCACAAAGAGGTATTTGATTGACAATGGGGCAGAAGAATCGAAAATATTTACCGGAACGCAAGTGTTAAGCAGGGAAAATGTGTTTGGAATATTTGTGGATAAAGACAATAGGGCAAACAGCGGATTTAAGGATAAACTAGTTATCCTTTGTGTTAGTTATTTTGATAAAAGAAAAGGAATAGATGTGTTGATTAAAGCTGTAAATAAACTCAACAGGAAAGATGTTTCGCTAATAATATTAGGTTCAGGTAGCGAAGAAGCATCATTAAAGAAACTCGCGAAAAATAATAAGAATATACTATTCCCGGGTTATCTTGAAAAAGAAAAGAAAGCTTACTACTACTCTATTGCAGATGTATTTGTTTTACCGACCTTCAGTGACGCATGGGGTTTGGTTGTTAATGAAGCTATGATGTTTGGTTTACCGATAATATTAACGCATGATGCGGGTTGCTCGGAAGAATTAGTAAGTGGCAATGGATATGTAGTGAATTCAGGAAATGTCGAAGAATTGTCTGATGCCCTAAATAAAATATTTAACGATAAGGAACTAAGAATTTATATGGGTAAAAAGTCTGAAGAAATTATAAGTAATTATACAATAGAAAAAGGCTGCGATACCTTCTTGAAAGCAATTGAAAAGGCAGTGTTTAATATATGATCAACCCGTTTAACAAATTGAAAATAAAAGGTTCGGATATAGTATTGGAAATTGGCAGCGGGCATAATCCTTTTTACCGTTCAGATATATTGTGCGATAAATACATTACAAATGATGAAAGGCTGTCTTCGTTAAAAAAAGACCGGCCCATAGTATTGGCAGATTGCAGCAGTTTACCGTTTAAAACAAAATCTATTGATTACGCAATATGCCTTCAGGTGCTGGAGCATGTAGAAGACCCGGTAAAATGCTGTAATGAAATAAGCAGGGTAGCAAAAAGCGGTTATATTGAAACCCCTGCAATGTTTTGGGAGAAACTTCATCCATCAAGGGATTATCACAAATGGTTTATACTGAATATTGATAGTACACTTGTTTTTGTAAGAAAGGGGAAAGAGGAAAATAATTCTGTTTTTGGAAATATATTTGAAAATATGTATTCCGAGTCTTTTGAGTACAGGATGCTGATGAGAGCTTATCCGGAATTATTTGAAGTAAAATATGAATGGAAAGACAAAATCAATGTTATAGTCAACCCGAAGGAAGAATACTATCTGAATTATTTTGTAAGGCCCTGGGATAAACAACAAATGTACAAATACTGCAACAAAAAGAAAAAAAGCAAATATTTTGGATTTACGGTTAACTTATTCAACTGTCTGTTGATGTATTTAATAAATAAACCATATGTTATGTTAGTGACTATTTTCAAGGAAATAAGAAGAAGAAAATTAAAAATAAATCTTAATAAGTATTTAGTATGTCCAAAATGCAAGACTGATTTGGATTATAATTATGAAGGAATAACATGTAATTCATGCAAACAAAAGTATTCGTATTTCGAAAATATACCATATCTTGTGTTAAAATAGTATTATGAGAATATTAATATGCAGTATTTATAGCCCAAGCGGTACTGACGGTGTTTCTAATTCAACAAGACAACTTGTTTCAGCAATGAAGGAGAAAGGCATACATGTAACTGTTTGTACTACAAGCTTGGGATGGAATGAAAATGAAATAGAAACAGGAAAAACGAGCGATGTTAAAGTATTTAAAGCTATGTTTAACAATAGTTTTGAATTTTCATTGGAAATGCTTAAGTATCTAAAAAATAGAATCAAGGATTATGATTTTGTACATTTTAATAGCCTATATTCATTTGCAACTGTCGTAGGTTCGCATTATGCTAGGGAATATAATGTGCCATATCTAGTATCTCCACATGGGAACACTGTGCCATATATATTAAGCGAATTCATAAAGATAAGAAGCTCAATAAAGAAAGCATTATTCTTTAGGATGTTGTCACGCAAGTCTATTATAAAAGCTGATGCAGTGCTATGTAGCAGTCAAACCGAAGGCAACTCCATAGGCAGGCATTTAAATGGAAAACATATATCGGTGATTAATAATGGCTTGGATTTAAGCCCGTTTCTTACCGGTAATAGTGAAGTAGACATTATAAGTGATAGGTTGGGTATTTCAAAAGATAAAGATGTATTTTTGTTTATTGGACGACTATCTCAGGAAAAAGCAATACCATTTTTGCTTGACGTTTGGAATGAGACAGAGAAAGATATTCCAAACGGTGTACTAGTAATAGGAGGATCGGGTCAAAGTAGTGTTTTTAAACTAATACGCAGAAAAATCGGGAACCTTAATAACCCGGGCAAAGTCATAACCCCAGGAGAAATAATCGGTGATTTGAAGGTAGCAATATTGAAAAGAGCAAAATGTTTATTGCTACCTTCATACTTTGAAAGTTTTGGTAATGTTGTTCTTGAATCACTTGCATGCGGTACACCAGTATTGACAAGTACGGGAACCAGGTGGAAAATGCTTGAAAATGAAAAACTTGGTTTCTGGCTTCCCCATAATATTGAAAGCTGGTCTAGTGCCATAAAAATAGCTGCAGATGATAAGAGCTATAATACGAGCGAATTTCTTTTAAGAAGCCGTAAATGGGTACAAGATAATTACGATTGGGATGCAATAGCCCAGCAACATATAGAATTATATAAAAACATATTATCAATTAATAAGCGGGAGAATTATGAGATTTAATAGGGTATTGCTGGCAACATGTCCGGTGAAAGCAGACCAGGGCTCATTGAGGCCTAATATAGGACTAGGATACTTGTCACAGACATTAGATGACAACAGGATTGCTAATGAAGTCATAGACATGATGCTTGGTTATTCATTTGAAGATTTGGTGAATAAAATAAAGCTGTTTAAACCCGATTTATTAGGGTTTAATATATTCAGTAACAAATATAGGACGGCGTATGAAGTTATCAATAATATTAAAATTGTGTTTCCTGAATTGATAGTAATTATAGGCGGCCCGCATATTTCCTGTTTAAAATCAAAGGTCCTTGAAGATTGCTCCGGATTGGATTATGGCGTTATTCTAGAAGGTGAAAATGCGCTGCTCGAATTATGTTCAGGAAAAGAACTGAAGGATATAAAAAATCTGATATTCAGGGATAATGGGCAGATCAAAGAAAATGAAATAAGGGAATTTGTTAATGATTTAGACACTATTTCCTTTCCAAAATACGATAAGTTTGAGATGGAGAAGTATATTAGAGAAAAATCCCTTGTTTCTTCCAGGGGTTGCCCTTTTAATTGTACTTATTGTGCTGTTGGCAAGGTTATCGGCAAAAAAGTCAGGGTAAGGACGCCGGAAAATGTTGTAGATGAAATAGAATACTGGTATAGGAAGGGTTTCCGGCAGTTCAGTTTCCAGGATGATAATTTCAATTATCACAAGGAAAGAATTTTCAATATCTGCAATCAACTTGAAAAAAGAGACTTAAAAGAAATATTTTTGAGATGCGCAGGCGCCAGAGCGGATAAATTGGATTTTGAATTGTTGAAGAGAATGAAAGAAGTAGGATTTAAGACTATAGCTATTGGAGTTGAGGGTGGGAATGATAAAATATTAAAGGTTTTAAGAAAGGGAGAGAAATTTGATGTTATAGATAACGCTGTAAAAACCGCATGTGAATTGGGTTACGATGTGTATTTGAATTTCTTGCTTGGTTCACCTGAAGAAACACCATCGGATGTAGAAGATTCAGTAAGGTTTGCTTTAAAATATCCCATATTTTATGCGGAATGGTCAAACATTATACCCTACCCTGGTACTGAGCTTTATGATTGGCTTAAAGAGAGGAATTATTTAATAAAACCGCCGGAAGAATATTTGAATTTTAATTCTACAGTCTCAAATGACCCAGTATTTGAAACGCCGGAAATGTCAATAAAAGTAAGAAAGCAGTTACTGAAAAAAACAAAAGGTATAAAAGATAAAATATTAAAAAGAGCAATAATACGTAGACTTAAAAATAGGTCTATTCCTTGGGGCATAAGGCATATCATGGGATACATAGTGGCCTCAAATATTGTAAGTAAGCTGTTATTTAAAAATAAATTGCGTTTTATAGCAGACAAAGCAAGATTTTTGCTTTATATGAAAACGAATAAAATAAATGGATAAAATATCAACAGTATCTGTCATAATCCCATGCTTAAATGAAGAAAAGCATATAACAGAATGCCTTGATTCCGTTATTTCCAACGATTACCCAAAGAACGACATTGAAATACTGGTAGTAGATGGAATGAGCACAGATAGAACTAGGGAAATATTGGAAAAATACGAACAAAAATATGATAACATTAAGGTATTAGATAATGTAAAGAAAACCCCGCCTACAGCGTTAAATATTGGCATAAAAAGCTCAAGAGGCGAAATAATTGTCCGGCTTGATGCGCATACAGTCTATGAAAATGATTACATTTCTAAATGTGTAAGGCATCTTAATGAGTCAAATGCCGATAATGTCGGGGGTATATGGAAGATTGTATCAGACGTCAATGGTCTTGTAGCCGGCGCAATAACTATGGTTTTAGGGCACCCTTTCGGGGTGGGTAATGCGGTTTACAGGATTAATACTTCCGATAGTCCAAGAGAAGTTGATACTGTGCCTTTCGGGTGTTTTAAGAAAAGTATATTTGAAAAAATTGGATATTTTGATGAGACTATTCCAAGGAATGAAGACATTGATTTTAACAGGAGGATAAAAAAACAAGGCGGAAAGATAATGTTGTTTCCCGATATAATATGTTATTATCACGCTCGCACAAAATATTTAAAATATTGCAAACATAATCTTGCAAACGGAATTATGGTTACTTTTCCAATAAAATACGGGAAAGGGATTTTGGCAGGAAGACATTTGATCCCGCTGGTATTTGTTTCGGGCCTACTTGTATCTTTTGCGTTGTCTTTTCTATCGGTTTATTATATTTATTTATTTTTGTTCACAGTTACTTTATATCTATTGACAAGTATATTCTTTTCAATTAAAATTGTGTTAACAGGGGAAAAAATGATTTATTTGTTCATTCTCCCATTTATGTTTTTTTCATTGCATTTTTGTTATGGGCTAGGTTCAATATGGGGCTTAGTAAAAATTCTACTGCCAGGGAGTAAAGAAAATGTTAAAGCGTGTTTTTGATTTAGTGTTCTCAATTTTAGGGCTAATAATTTGCCTGCCAATATACCTGATAATTACGATTGTGATTAAAATGGAAGACGGGGGCCCGGTTCTATATTCCGGCGCAAGAGTTGGGAAAGACGGCAAAGTATTTAAAATGCACAAGTTCAGAACCATGGTGCTGAATGCCGATAAAATAGGCGGGCCGTCTACTTCTGATGATGACCCAAGGATTACGAAGATAGGTAGATTTATGCGGAAGTTCAAATTTGATGAAATACCTCAGTTCATAAACGTTCTCATGGGAGATATGAGTTTCGTGGGGCCCAGGCCGGAGGTTCCATTTTACGTTAACATGTTCAGTGAAGAAGAAAAGAAGATTTTATCTGTAAGGCCGGGAATAACAGATTGGGCGTCTATCTGGAATCCTGACGAAGGCGCACTTCTTGCGGGAAGTCCTGATCCGGAAAAAGCATACATGGAAAAAATAAGGCCAACAAAAATCAAACTACAATTGAAATATGTGCAAAATAATTCATTTTTAATAGATATTGAAATAATAATTTTGACATTAATAAAAATTATAAAGCATTAAAGAGCAAGAAAAATGCAAAAATATAACTCAAAAATACTTAGAAAATTGTACGAAACAATGATTAGAATCCGTTTCTGTGAAGAGAGTTTCGTAGAACCGATAATTAATAAGCAAATTAAGTGTCCAGTCCATTTATATACAGGGCAAGAAGCAGTTGCTGCAGGTGTTTGTACCGCACTTGGAAAAAGGGATTATCTGTTCGGGAACCATCGTTCACATGGGCATTACCTGGCCCATGACGGAAGTATGAATCAATTGGTTGCAGAAGTGTTCGGTAAACAAACTGGATGTTCCCGCGGGCGTGGCGGTTCAATGCATTTGTATTCATTAGATAATAACGTGTTAGGGACAGCCCCGATTGTCGCGGGTACTATCTCTTTGGCAGTTGGAAGCGCTCTGGCATCAAGAATAAAAAGAGAAAGGAAAGTGACTGTCAGCTTTTTCGGTGATGGGGCAACAGGCGAAGGTGTCTTATACGAATCGCTAAATCTTGCTTCTTTAATGAAATTGCCGGTTTTATTTGTTTGTGAGAATAATCTCTATTCCACGCATATGCCCATAAAAGAATGCCGCCATAAAAACAATATATATCAAACAGCAGTACCATTCGGAATACAATGTTATCGTATCGACGGTAATGATGTTTTAAAGGTTTATGAAACCGCAAAAAAGGCAGTTGCCGAATGTAAATCAGGGAGAGGCCCTGTTTTTATTGAATGTTTAACTTATAGGATGAGGGGCCATGTAGGGCCTAATGATAATGTCCAGGGCCAGCAAACCGATATTAGGCCAGAAAAAGAAATAAATAAATGGAATAAGAAAGACCCAGTAAAGCGATTTGAAAAATATTTAATGAGTAGTAAAATTATTTCGAATGCTGGCCTTGAAAAAATCAAGAATAATGCAATAAAGGAAGTAAGTGATGCATATGAGTTTATGGAAAAAAGCCCCTACCCAAATAAAAGCGAGTTAATAAATTATGTATTCAAGACCTAGAAAGCTAACCTATAGCCTAGCTATAAATGAAGCATTGACTCAAATGATGGCGAAGGATAAATCGGTTTATATTATAGGACAAGGAGTCAAGAGTCCATGGTATGTAGGCAATACAGCCAAGAATTTAATAAAAAGATTCGGTGAGGCAAGGGTTATTGATACGCCTGTATCAGAAAATGCTGTTACTGGTTCTGCTGTTGGGTCTGCTCTGGCAGGGTTGAGGCCGGTGGTAGTCCATCCAAGGATGGATTTCATGATGTATGCCATGGATCCAATAGTAAACGAAGCAGCAAACTGGTATTACATGAATGGTGGAACGGCTTCAGTCCCTATTGTAATCTGGGGAATAATAAACAGGGGTGGCGAACAGGCAGCCCAACATTCACAGGCAATTCACGGCATATTTGCGCATGTACCCGGGTTAAAGGTTGTAATGCCTTCGACGCCCTATGACGCAAAAGGGCTAATGATTTCTGCAATTAAAGATAATAACCCTGTAGTTTACATAGATGATCGCTGGTTATATTCCTGCGAAGCCCTAGTACCCAGGGAATTCTATTCGGTACCGATAGGTAAAGGGATAATAAGGCAAAAGGGCAAAGATATAACTTTGATAGCAGTATCCTATATGGCGCATCTATCAATCCAGGCGGCTGAAGAGTTAAAAAAGTACGGAATTGGAGTAGAGCTGATAGACTTGCGTACCGTTAAACCGCTTGATAAAAAACTCATACTAAGTTCTGTTAAGAAGACAGGTCGGGTTGTTATTGCTGATTGCGGTTGGAAATCTTTTGGTGTTTCGTCAGAAATATCTGCGATTATTGCAGAAGAGGCATTTTCGTTTCTAAAAGCACCCATCAGCAGAATTGCTTTACCTGATGCCCCAGCGCCAGCCAGTTGTACGCTGGAACAGGCTTATTATCCCGGAGTTCCAGATATAGTTACAAAAATAAGAAAAATCTTAGGAAAGTGAGGTTATAAATGGCATACAAAGTGAGATTTGTTAATTATCCTAAACAGTATAATCAGTTAAAAAAAGAGTTTGACGGTGTTTTTACTGAGATAATGTCTAAAGGTGATTTTATAATGAGAGGGCATCTTGAGGAATTTGAAAAACATATTGCTGAATATGTAGGTGTTAAACATGCAATAGGGGTTAATACAGGGACAGACGCATTATACCTTTCTGCCCATGCTCTTGGGTTTGGGCCGGGTGACGAAGTGATAACAGTTGCTCATACTTTTGTTGCAACTATCGGTGCCATTGTTCAGTGTGGGGCCGTACCGGTGCTTGTTGATATTAGGGAAGATTTCAATATGGATGTTGACCAGATAGAATCTGTAATTACAAAGAAGACAAAAGGAATTATACCGGTTCACTTAAACGGGCATGCTTGTGACATGGATAAAGTGATGAGTCTTGCGAAGAAATATAATCTTAAAATTATCGAAGACGCAGCACAGGCATTGGGAGCCAAATTTAAAGGAAAGAGATGTGCTTCATTCGGTGATACATCCATATTCAGCTTTTACCCCGCAAAGGTTTTAGGCACAGCAGGCGACGGCGGAATGGTGTGCACAAATGATGATGGTTTAGCAAGAAAACTCAAAGCTTTTCGGGACAATGGAAGAGTTGATTCGGTAGAAGTTATTGAGTGTTTTGGGTGGTGTTCACGCCTGGACAATCTGCATGCCGCATTGCTTGACATGAAGTTTAAGTATTTTGATAAATGGGTAGAACGTAGAAGACAAATAGCAAGGTTGTATGATGAAGGGCTTAAAGGCGTGGGTGATGTAATTGTTCATTCTCAATCCGGAGATGATTATTTTGATGTTTATCAGAATTATGTTATAAGAACACAAAAACGCAGTGAACTATTTAAATACTTAAAAGAATCGGGGGTTGAAGTCTTGATTTCCTGGACTGTTCCCAACCATAAACAGCAATCACTTGGTTTAACCCATTTCAAACTTCCTGTCACCGAGCGTATATCCAGTGAGGTTATATCGCTGCCCATGTATCCCGAACTAGAAAACGACGAGGTTAGTTTTGTAATAGATACCGTAAAAACCTTTTTTAATAGAGGATTATAATGAATACTGATTATACTTCAGTCACAGAAGTTACAGGGTATAAGGTAACCAAAGAACAGATACAGCGTATGTATACAAGATACCGTTTTGCCTCAGAATTTTGTGCAGGTAGGGATGTTCTCGAGGTTGCCTGTGGTTCCGGACAAGGGCTGGGTTATCTTGCAAAAAAAGCAAAAAGCGTTATTGGCGGGGACTGCGATGATAAATTAGTTAAGAGTGCGGAAAGCAATTATGAAGGAAGGATTAAGATATTCAAACTGGATGCACACAAATTACCGTTTGACAACGGGGCTTTTGATGTTATAATTCTGTATGAAGCCCTATATTACCTTCAAAACCCAGAAAAGTTTGTCAATGAGGCCTATAGAGTTTTAAGAAAAGACGGCCTAGTTATTATAGGTACTGTCAACAAGGATTGGTCTGGGTATAACCCAAGTCCTTTCAGTTATAAGTATTATGCTGCTCCGGAAATGAATGAGCTTTTAAAAAATGGCGGTTTTAGTAAAATCGAATTTTATGGTGATTGTCCATCGGAATCAAAAACACTAAAAGATCGGGTTGTATCTCTTATAAAAAAAATAGCGGTAGCACTCCATTTAATACCAAAGACAATGAAGGGCAAGGAGTTATTTAAAAGAATATTCGTCGGTAAGCTTACTGCGCTACCAGCAGAAATTACTGATGATTTGTCGGAATATATCCCCCCAGTAGAAATACCAAATGGAATCAATACCAATTTTAAGGTTATTTTTGCGGTTGCAAGGAGGAAGTAGTGTATAAAGAAATGCTTACTAGGAGAATTCTGCTGATATTAGTTGATATTTTCTTTATATCAGTAAGTTTCTACCTGGCTTTTTTTATCAGGTTTGAAGGCAGAATTCCAGAAATGGAACGGCGACTGTTTCTCCAATTGCTACCTATAGTAATTTCAGTTCGTTTTTTATGTTATCTATTATTAAATCTTTACAAGGGGATGTGGCGATATGCCAGTATAACCGATTTATTCAATATAACTAGAGCTGTGTTATTAAGTTCAGTATTATTTGCAGTAATTATATATTTTTCTAGGGGGTTTATTGGATTTCCAAGGTCAGTTTTCGTAATTGATACATTGATTATATTGATATTTACGGGTGGTGTAAGGATTTTAGTAAGGGTATATCGCGAGATTACAGTATCAAAGGATACGGGTGTTGGAAAAAATGTCTTAATAGTAGGAGCAGGAGATGCGGGAAACACTATTATAAAAGAAATAAAAAACAACCCAAAACTAAATTATAATGTCATTGGGTTTATTGATGACGATAAAACAAAAAAAGGACTAAGTATACAAGGAACAGATGTGCTTGGAACTAGAAAAGATATTAAAAGTATTGTTAGTTTTAAAAGAATTGATGAGATAATTTTAGCTTTGCCTTCTGCGACACGACAACAGATGAGGAATATAGTAAATGAATGTGAAAAAGCAAATGTAATAATAAAAACTTCTCCTGCAATGGGAGATATAATAAACGGAAAAGTGCTTGTTAACCAGATCAGGGAAGTGAGTATTGAAGATCTTTTGGGCAGGGATGTTGTTGAAATTGACGATTCAGGGATTTCTGCTTATATAAAAGGTAAAAGAGTGCTTATAACAGGGGCTGGCGGGTCTATCGGCTCGGAAATTTGCAGGCAGGTTGCAAAGTATAATCCTTCCTTTATGGCATTTTTTGGCAGGGGGGAAAACAGTATTTACCAGATACACGATGAATTCAAGAGAACCTACCCTTTAATAGAGCACAGGCAAGTGCTGGGGGATGTGATTAATAAAAAGAAATTGTTGAATGTTTTTAGTGAACTTAAACCACATATTATTTTTCATGCGGGTGCGGATAAGCATGTGCCTCTTATGGAATACAATCCGGATGAAGCAGTTTTAAATAATGCTATCGGAACAAAAAATGTTATTGATGCTGCTGAAGCCACAGGCGTAGAAAAGGTTGTTTGTATTTCCACTGATAAGGCAGCTGATCCTGCCAGCATAATGGGTTGTACTAAAAGAATTGCAGAAACATACGTCCAAAGCAGGAATAATCCGGTTACGGCATCTGTCGCTGTCAGATTTGGCAACGTCTTAGGAAGCAGGGGAAGCGTGATAGAATTGTTCAAGAGGCAGATTGCAAGCGGCGGGCCTGTTACCGTGACCCACCCTGACATGACAAGGTATTTTATGACTATTCCTGAAGCGGCACGCCTTGTGCTGCAGGCGGGGGCTATAGGGAAATGTGGGGAGATTTTCTTGCTGGATATGGGGTCTCCCGTAAAAATAACTGACCTGGCAAAGGACATGATAAGATTGTCTGGTTTTGAACCGGAAGTTGATATACCAATAAAATTTGTGGGACTCAGGCCGGGAGAAAAACTGGTAGAAGCCCTCATAAGTAAGAATGAAACAGTTTACAGGACCAGCCATCAAAAGATACTTATGATAAAAAGCGAGCAAAAACATATAATAAATGATAAGGATTTTGAGGAATTACAGGAACTGGCCATTGCGATGGACAAAGAGGGGATAATAAAGAAACTTAAACAATTGGTGCCGAATTATAAACAGGAAGGTTCTTAAGGGGTAGAGGAAATATACCCCATACGCTTCCAAGCGCGTAACATGGGGTATTAGAGAGGTAAGAATGAAAAGAAAATTTGGATGGCTTCCGGATGTGCCGGATTACAGGGATTTCGCTTATTGTAAAATATTGCCGCGGGTAAAACTACCATCAGAAGTCAATCTGTGCAAGAAAGGCATTTCACCGGTGGAAGACCAGGGCCAGCTGGGGAGCTGTACCGCAAACGCTTTGGTTGGGAACCTTGAATACCTGGACCTGCAGGATGGCGATAAAAAATATATTGACCAAAGCAGGCTGTTTATATATTACAATGAAAGGGTTTTAATCAATACTGTAAACGAGGACTCAGGCGCGATGCTGAGAGACGGAATTAAAAGCCTGGTTAAATGGGGCAGCTGCCCGGAAAGTGTATGGGAATATGATATTGACGATTTCACAGAAAAACCTTCTTCAAAGGCATATGCCCTGGCGAAGAAACATGTTATAAGCGTCTATTACAGGATAAACACACTGAATGAAATGCTGTTATGCCTTGCGTCTGGTTACCCGTTCGTGTTCGGTTTTTCAGTTTACGAAGGTTTTGAGACTGAAACGGTAGCCAGGACTGGGGTTGTAAATATGCCCAAGAAAAATGAAAGTTTATTAGGCGGGCACGCGGTGCTGGGTGTTGGTTATAACATGAAAGATAAACGCTTCTTGATAAGGAATTCCTGGGGAGAGCGCTGGGGAAAAGACGGGTATTTTACTATGCCTTTTGAATATATGGAATCCCGCGATCTATCGGATGATTTTTGGACAATAAGGAAGTAGTAGTTTTGACAAACCCGCAAAAACTTGCTATTTTATTTTTCCTATTATGATAGAAAAACTTATTAAATTTTTGGGCGGCATTGTTATAGCGATGATTTCCGCAACCGGCTACTACGGGATTATGGCCGCCATGTGTATTGAAAGCGCCTGCATCCCGCTTCCCAGTGAGATTATAATGCCCTTTTCCGGCTACCTGGTGGCCACGGGCAGGTTTACCTCGGTTTACGGGCCCTGGATGGCCCTGGTTTATGTGTCTGCTGCAGGCGCACTGGGGTGCGTTTTTGGCTCAATTCTGGCCTATCTGGTGGGTTTATGGGGCGGCAGGCCTTTCCTTGAAAAATACGGCAAATACGTGCTTATTTCGCGGCATGATATGGACAATGCCGACCGCTGGTTTGCGAAGTACGGCCAGCTATCAGCTTTTATCAGCAGGATGCTCCCGGTTATCAGGACTTTCATTTCCCTGCCGGCCGGGATTGGCCGCGTGCCATTCGCGAAGTTCGTCTTATACACGTTTATAGGCTCTTTCCCCTGGTGTTTCCTGCTTGCCTATATCGGCATGGAGTTCGGCGAAAGGGCGACAACACTGCTTGAGTGGGAGATGATGTTGAAGGACAAGCTGGGCAGGTGGATGCACCTGGTTGATGCTGTTATTATACTGATTGTACTGGCCGCAGTTGTGTGGTATGTGAAGAGGCACCTTTCGCACAGGGAGATGGAAAAAGTAAACCAGGGACAGTCCCCCAAAGACGGGGACAGTCCCTTAAAGAGCTGATAAATCGGCAACTACACTTCTAATAACAGTACTACGCTTCAAACGTTAGCCCTTGAGATTTCTTGTCGAAGCCTACCCTGATTTTAAATGTTCCTTTTCCTGTTTTATCCGGCAAGCCGAACTTGTTTCCTGAAATAATTTTCTGCGAGAGCGGGTTTATAATATACCTCTGGATGGCCCGTTTGAGCGGCCTTGCCCCGAACACTTCGTCGTAGCCTTCCTTAGCCAGAAAATCCTTTGCTTCCGCTGACACTTCAACCTGGATGTTCTGTTCCAGAAGCCGTTTATTCAGGTTTTTAAGCTGTATTTCCACTATTTCCCGTATGTTTTCCGGGCTCAGTTTATGGAATACCACTATTTCATCCACTCGGTTCAGGAATTCCGGCCTGAAATATTTTTTGAGTTCATCCAGTATCTTGTCCCTGGTTTTGCTGTCGGCGCTCTTTTTGCCGCCGGCGTCAAACCCCATTTCCTTGGAAATGAACTCCGTGCCGATGTTCGATGTCATTATCACGAGCGTGTTCTTGAAATTGACTATCTTGCCTTTGCCGTCAGTTAACCGGCCGTCGTCAAGCACCTGCAGTAAAACGTTGAACACATCGGCGTGAGCTTTTTCTATTTCATCAAACAGAATGACGG
>Ga0208373_1001386_pt1 | contig 32803 bp, 27 predicted proteins | sample RifOxyC2_FD_184036 | JGI IMG/M metagenome (GOLD analysis project Ga0208373, IMG submission 184036) | Soil microbial communities from Rifle, Colorado - Rifle Oxygen_injection C2 (SPAdes) | ecosystem: Environmental > Terrestrial > Deep subsurface > Rock core/Sediment | place: Rifle, Colorado... | reverse complement strand
GTCTTCAACGACCTGCTCAAACATCTAACATACTTGCGCAGCAATCACCGCAACAATCAGCTTATCGCCTTACCCAAGAATCTTACATTTCACCAGAAATGCAGTGGGCGATTCTATCATTTTTAGGTGCGCAAGATGTGACCATCAACACAAAAACTGGCAATGTAGCTGGCATTCCATCAGCCGATGCTCTGCTTGGGCAAATTCGTCAAAGAATGAACGGTTCAATTAATTTTGCAGCTAAAGAATCTATGAAAAATGCTCTGCATGCCATGCTCGAAGCAACCGATATCGCTATTTTTGTAGCGGCTGTCGAAGCTGCGCACCGTGATCAAAAATATGTATTTTACCAAAATATTGACGCGCAACTAGCAATAGCTCTTGATGCTCAAAAAAAAGATATTCAAGCTGCTCTTGCTGACTTGAATGCACGTGAGGTTTTTGATGAACCTGTAAAATCAAGCTCTTATTTTTCATGGTTTTTCCCGACAATTGCAGAAATGGATAACCCTGGTCATGTACCACCAGTACATTTTAATGAGCATGAAGAATCGATCACATTTTCAAAAGATATGATGGAAGCAATCATCAAAAAAAATAATTATAAAATTGAAAAAAAATCAGATGCAAAAAAAGCTGCAAACACTTTATTCAAACAATGTTTTATCGCACAACAACATCATCTCAAAGATGCTACACGCTTCGATAAATTTAAAATTAAATTTGAAAGCCCACTCAGCCCAGAAAATTATTTCTTCCATGCTTTTCCTGATATCGATCGTGCATGCAAAATTGTAGAAAATATTGTTCCATCGAATCAAAACAGAAATAATCTACAAGCGCCGATCACGCCAGAACAAAGAGCTGCTCATCAATTGTTACTCGATATTCGCCAAGCGATTCAAACTGCAATGTACATCGCCAACGACAAATCAAGCTATAATATTGGCTATGTTTTACCAACTTCGATTGCATCGTACCTTGGCGGCATTGTTATCGAATTAACTACTTACGATGCAAAATTGAGCGCCCTGTGCAAAGATCCACGATTTGGCGCAACTCCAGATGATACCTATCGCGATGAACAATGGTCTACGATCAGCAAAATAGCAGCTGGAGGGCTGGTAGTAACAGCTCTTGTTGGAGGAGCTCTCGTTCTTGCACCAGTAGGTACAGTCGGCGCGATTGCAGCAAAAGCAGGGTCATTAGCTTCTGGCACAGCTGGATTAATTTCTAATCTTTGGAGCAGTCAAGCAACTCTAGGACCTGATGGTAAGCCAATGCTGACACCAGACAAAACAACATGGGATAAATTTAAAGGCGCAAGCGAGACTGTTTATAATGCTGGTAGCGCTGTTGCAACAATTGGCGGCGGCGTAGCATTTACGGCAGGCCTTGCTCAAACGGCAGATAATAAGGGAATTATATCTCTGAATGAGCTTGATCCACAAGCTCGTTATTATGTTGATATTGCCAGCAAAGTTGGCTCAAAAGGAGCTGTAATTGGAGGATCTGCAATGGCTATTGGAAGCATTCCAGCATCTGTAAAAAATGCTGGAACGGCGTATGAAAATCTTAAAAATTCAGAATCTGTAGGTGCTGCTGTTGTCAATACAGGTAAAGCTGTTTGGAATACTGGTAGTGTTCCTGGTGCAGTCATAGCTGCTGGTTTTGCTGCTCAATCATTAGCTACAGATACTCAAGCTGCTTGGAATATAGCCACTCAAATTGCTGGAATTGAAAAAACTTTTGGAACTCCAAGTAACCAACAATCACCAAATGGCCGACCTGCTGCTGCTACAAATAAAATCCCAGCAGAAATGATATTTAAAGGTTTTAACAAAGCGATTACAGATGGTAGAACACCAGAAGGCGAAGAACCTATACAAAAAATTGCAAGAATCGCTCAAAAACTGTTACAAGATGGCAATGCAACACCAGCTCTTTTAATTATAATTTTCGAAAAATTACAAGAGATTCATGCGCAAAGCAATCCTGCAATCGCAGAACAAGTTGGACAATTAAAACAAGCTGTTATCGACTTACAAAATCAAATATTACAACCAGCTCAGCAATAATTTTATCAAAAAAAGAAAGATAAAAAACAAGGAAAAATTGTATGAATCATACTACGTTAAAACTACGAATGACACGTACTATAAAGTTTCTAACTATCATCGTAACTTTTATAGCTTGTGCTGAAAAACTACAAGCTATGCACGTTGAATATAAAGAAATTAGACCCAAAGAGAGAGACATGGCCAAGCCATCTGAAAGCAATGTCAATTCTATTTCTACAAATAATCCTCCTGCAGCTATACCATATTTTTCGAGTATGAAGAGTTTTAACACGCTTGGTATAAAGCCATTTAGTGTTAATAACAGCTATTTTGCATTCAAAAACCCTGAATTTGAGAATATAAAAGGAAAATTAAACAGATCGAGCATGACTGAAAATAATTCATATTCCAATTTAGAAAAAGCAAAAACTTTTTCAAACTCAAAAGATTCAGCTGTGCATGATACAATATCAGAACCAACTAGTCCCGTTTCAATACATTATGATTTTGAAAAAATTATAGAAAATAATCCAAGCTTAAAGATTCAAGTAAAACCTTTGGATACAATTGATACAACTATAAAAATGAGTGAAAAACAACAAGAAGAAGATGGGTTTTTTGATACAAATCAAGGACCTGATAATGCTTTTCAGCCAAAAACAGTAACCCCTGAATATAAAGCGAAAATTGAAAAAAATAACATGAAACCAAGAAACGAATATTTTGGTTATGACAGAGTAGCTGATCGTGGATACAGTAAATATCAAGCAATTATTGAAAAAAATGCTAGTTCAAAAGTTCCTGAACAATTAAAGGAAAGAATAATCTATATTCCAAATCCTAAATACTACCAATATGAGAGCAGAACATATAATGATTTTATTGAAATACATACTATTGCACAATATTATAAAGCAAAAGAAACATTAACACCTGAAGAATGCAGAGATTATTATGTTATGCGCCAAAAAGAAGCAAAAAATTTATACGATAGACAAGCTATGAGAAATTCTTTACGCTCCAAAAAGCCTGCTCTTCAATGATAGCAACTCAAGGGAAGTTCTAACATACTTCCCTTTTTTTATGTCCAACTCTTTATCAAAATAGCTTGCTTTTAAAATTTTCAATGTGATAATAATGGTAACAAAGTATAATAAATAACATCTTTTCAGAAAAGGTTGAATTATGAATACTCTTATATCACAAATCCAAATCTGGACAAAAATTTTCTCAAAAGTTAGTTTATTAACCTTCATATTTTTTGCTTTTCAGCAAACTTGTTGTTCAACGCAAAGCCCAGATGACCCTTTCTGGCAAAAACAATCGACCGACCAATATATTTATTCCATCAACATACAAATTTTTCCTGCTCATGCTTATTGCGATGAACTCTTTTTGGAACCAGAAATTAGTATCACGCAACATTATTTTAATTCTGGTCTTACCAGAACAAAAATAAATCGTGAAATTCTTGATAATGGTTCAATCCGCAAAACTACAGAAATTTGGATAACAAAAAATCCAACCTATTGTACATATCAAAATGCAGTCTTCGTTACGGGAATTGTTATATCCATAACACTCATACATCTCAACCAAGGTACAATCCTCGATTGGTGGAATCCAAAAACTATATCTCTTCCTAGAACTCAAGATAATTCACAAAAACCTGGTATACCTATTGCAGAAAGCGCTTCTAAAATTAGCCCAGAAACTGCTTCAGTCAAAGAAAATAAAAGTAGTACTCCAATTCATGAAAAATTCGATGAATATGGTGATCCTATCATAGAAAAAGCAAGTGGACTCGAAGCTTTGCAATATTTTCTTAGAGGCTTAACCGCTGAAGAATTAGAGTCTCAACAAAAACAATTAGAAAAAGAGCAAAAAGAAAAATTAGAATACATTCAACATGCTGAAGAGTTTTGGGCAAAATTTTGGGCATCTCAAAGAAAAAACAGACCCAATAACGCTCAGGAAGCTTGGAATAATCTCAAAAACAATACGAATGATATTGTATCTTATTTTTTTACAAACACAGAGTCTCCACAAGATTCTAACGTTCCAACTGCTTCAACCAATGAATCCGACAACAAAACTTCTACTAAATAATTATTCTTATTATTTAGGCAAGATACAAGGGAGACTGCTCAACAATCTCCCTTTTATTTTTATCGAATTTTTAACGTGATCAAAGCCAGCAAGCATAAAATGACGGAAATAATATTAAATCGAACGGTGATCTTAGCTTCGTTCCAGCCAAGCAGTTCATCAAACTTAAAAATCTTGTATTTACAACCATAGCAACTATAAAAATCATATTAATTACAACCATAAATTCATTAAAATTATGACCAGTTCAAGTTATCGCTAAAACAATTTAAGATAAACTTGAAGTTTCAACCAAAGTGATTTTAAAATCATGATACAAATTAATCTATCACGAAAATGAAAGCTTGGCCGTGAAAATATCATTATTTCAGTTATTACAATTTTTAATTTATTTTACTCAAACAACTCAACAAGAATTATCAAACCTTGAATTTTCAACCAAAAATAACTATGATAAACATAAATTTTCAACCAAAAATAAAAATTTAACCAAAAAATACCCTTATTGCTCTCATTCAACTAAAAAGGTAATTATGAAACGAATAATAGATCATTATTTATTACAATGGAAAAATAGCAATATTCGCAAACCCCTTTTGTTACGAGGCGCTCGTCAAGTTGGAAAAACATTTGCTGTTCAAAAACTAGGGGAAACTTACGAAAATTTCGTTGAAGTCAATTTTGAAAATCAACCAAACATGCGTTCTATTTTTAACCAAGATCTTGACCCTCAAAGAATAATTCAAGAACTTTCTTTAGAATTAGCTAAGCCAATCATACCTGGACAAACGCTTCTTTTTTTAGATGAAATTCAAATGGCTCCCCAAGCAATAATTGCTTTACGATATTTTTATGAACGAATGCCAGATCTGCATATTATTGCAGCGGGTTCGCTTTTAGATTTTGCAATTCAACAAACTGGCGTTCCTGTTGGCAGAGTCGAATTTATGCACATGTACCCCCTTTCTTTCATTGAATATGTAGCCGCAATGGAAGGGTCCATGACTATTCAAGAAATTCTCAAGCATGATCTTTCATCCCCGTTATTTACCGTCATGCATGAACGATTATTACGATCGGTTGGCCAATACCTTGCACTTGGAGGCATGCCTGAAGTTGTTCAAAATTGGATCACAACAAAAAGCGCACTTGATAGTCATATTATTCACTCTTCAATTATTCTTGCATATCGTTACGATTTTATTAAATATGCACGAACTCTACAAATCAAATATGTAGAACAGATTTTTAAACAAATCCCTCTCCAACTTGGGCAGAAATTTAAATATAGTTTAATAGAAGGTGATTACCGCAAGCGAGAATTAGCGCCTGCACTCGATCTTTTAATCACAGCTGGCATCGCTCGTAAAGTTTATTATTCGTCTGGTCAAGGCATTCCGCTAGGAGCGCAAATCGATGTTTTTGATTACAAGGTGATTTTTCTTGATGCAGGCCTTGCTCAAGCAAATATGGGTCTTAATTTTAAGGATTGGTTTTTACGTCCACAGCAAGAATTTATTAATAAAGGAGCTTTAGTCGAAGCTTTTGTTGGGCAAGAAATTGCTGTTTATACTACACCATCTGATCAAAATGATCTTTGCTACTGGCACAAAGACGCGGCACCTCACCAAGCAGAAATAGATTATCTTGTACAAATTGATAATAAAATTATTCCGGTTGAGGTTAAATCTGGATCTGGTCGCACGCTAAAAAGTATACAATATTTTCTTGCAACGCATCCTGAATCTCCCTATGGAATTAGATTTTCAACCAATAATTATTCAAATTACGATCGCATTCATTCGTACCCACTTTATGCAATAGCAAAGGTTATGACAGAAGACAATCCTGAAATGCGCGCTGCAATCGAAAGCCTTGTTGCTTAATCTACCTAATATTAAGGGAAGTTTCTCAACAATCTCCCTTGTATCTTTATCTAATTTTTAACGTGATCAAGGCCAGCAAGCATAAAATGACGGAAATAATATTAAATCGAACAGTGATCTTAGCTTCGTTCCAGCCAAGCAGTTCAAAATGATGATGAATCGGCGCCATTCTAAAGATTCGTACTTTATACAATTTCCATGACGTATACTGCGCCATAACCGACAAGGTTTCGAGAACAAATAAACCACCAGAAATCGGCAATAACAATTCTTGCTTGGTTAAAATTGCCATCAATGCAAGCCCTGCACCAAGAGACAATGAACCAACATCACCCATAAAAATCTGTGCTGGATGGGCATTAAACCATAAAAAACCAAGCGATGCTCCTACCAAAATAGCCCCTATCACCGCAACTTCTGATGATGCGGCAAACGGAATTTGTAAATAATGAGCAAAGGCAAAGTGTCCTGCAAGATAAGCTACTATCGAAAAAACAGAAAAATTTGTTATTAAAGCTCCGATAGCAAGGCCATCAAGCCCGTCGGTTAGATTAACTGCATTACTTACGCCTACAAGCAAGAAAACAACCCAGGGAATGAAAAACAATCCAAGATCAGGATGTATATTTTTAAAAAATGGAAAACAAAGTTCTGTTGATGGTTTTTGCAACCAAACCATAGCCAAAGCAACGATCAGGCCAACTAAAAGTTGTAATCGAAATTTAGTTTTTGAATGCAAGCCAGCATGTTCTTTAATTTTATACAAATCATCTGCAAGACCAATACCGCCAAATCCAAGAACGGTGAGAACAAAAAGCCACACATCAACCTTGGTAAAATCGCACCATAAGAAAATGGTCAATAATACGATCAGCAGAATAAATACCCCACCCATGGTTGGAATATTATCTTTTATTTTATGACTATCTGGAGTAAACGGACGAGCTTTCGTAGCAAAAAGACTTTTTGACAAAGCTATGAATTTATCACCAAAAAGCAGTGATAAGAAAAATGAGGTTAACATCGAGCCAATAACTCGAACGCTAATATAATGCGTCACCGAAAAATAAGAAACAGAATCTTGTAATGTTGATGCAATCGATAAAAGCATAAAACAATCTCCGCCAACGATAATTTGTAGAAAAATCTAGTTTTATATGAGCTTACAACGTAGCTTGCCCTTCTGCAATTAAAATTCAAGACAAAGACACATAAAACACCGATGTCTTTTGCATTCGCAACGACATCGGGATCGAGGTGGGGCTGCTGCCTCCACACCAGCTGTTTCATTTTCTCATAAAATCAAATTTTCTTATAATCAACTTCTTGTTTAAAATAGCGTAATGGGCATGTCTTCGCTCTTTGAGCTTCTTCATGCTTACGCCGCCGTAAGTCCGAATTAGTCGATAGGCGACGACGGACGCCCAACCGTTTCCGGCAAAATTTACCCTATGCTTCTGCAAACAAAAAAGGCCCTACCCTTTTGACGATTTCCCTTGAAACACGTAACTTAATAATAAGCTTTACTGACAAATAGGCGATACTATAGAACTAAAAAAAACAGAAAGATCCAATTAGTCGAAAGATTTTTATCATGAAGAACGCTCATACGATGTACCTTTCTTTGGGTTTATTGCTTTCAATAACTTCAATTAGTTATGCACACAAAGAAGAACCAGTTAATCATGAAACAAAAGCTGAATTAGGAAAAGATGCAACACAGCAAGAAATAGATGCTGAGTTGTATGACATTTTTAAAAAGTTTTTTGATGAACAAGATACCATGCCTTTTTATAAAATGATCGGTAAAGTTATTCATTTATTAAAAATAAAAAGAATTTCATTGCCAGAAGATCAGCAACTAAAATGTGATCAAATTATAAAAACACTCGAAAAAAATAGATACGATAAAACTATTGTTACGTGGGCAAGCATTCTCAAAAATCCAGATTTAATAAATTTAATGTCAAAAGAAACGCGAGCTTACATAGATAGCATATCAGCGACTGTTAAACTTAAATCTTTAATCTATAAATTAAAAAATAATAACACGTACAGTTTCTTTTAGAATCAATAAAATTATACATACCAGTAAAAATAGTTCTCACTTTTTTATTCAAAAAATGGAACAATCAATTATCAAAACTAGATACACAACTACAAAATAATCACCATGACCTATTACAATTCTTAAACAGTAAATAAAAAATATTTACTCCTGCAGTTTCTTTTAAAACCAAAAATATTATATACACTAATAGCAATAATCAAATTAAATAGTGAGAATAAATGTATGAAAAAATTAATGTTCGCCCTGCTCCTTGTAGCAACTCAAACTTTTTATGCTTCTTCGCAACAAAATGCGCAACCAACAACAATACAATTAAGTCCAGACACAACGCTAACTAGATCAACCAACCCCTTTAATGGTCAATTAGTAGTAACATATACCTACAATAACCCTTCAAGTATACTTTTAACCTCCGTTGTATCTTATCATACTGACGAATCATTCACAACCCATGATACTTACAGAAATTGATAGCGATAACTAATATAATTTTAGACCTAGGCAACGATAACTTTATAGAAAGATTAATATCTTATGAAAATCTCACAAAAATTATTCTTCAGTTTATTCTTAATCTTGCACGCTTCAATATTTTTACAAGCAAGTCAGCAACCAAACCCTCAAGAAATAGCGACTTTTCTTACACAACTAGAACGAGCGCAGACGACTTTCAATACTCCTGAAGAACGAAGCACACAAGAGCAACAAGAACAGATACAAGATTTTTTCGAAGAACAATTTGGACGGCAAGCACAGCCTCAAGAAATTGCAGCAGTGTCCTCACACATGCAGATCCAAGCAACAGAAAGAATAATTCAAGAAATACTAAGACGAATGCAAAATCGTGATGCAGAACAAGCAAGAAGAGTAAATCAATCGTTAGCAAGAATAAACGAAATGCACGGAATATTAACACAGGTACTAGAAGTAACACCTGCAAGTCCAACATCTTCAATATCAAGGACCTCTTCAAGAGCTACTTCACCAACTATCTTGCCAAGCGATAGTGATGATGATAATTGCAATTCCAGACGTTTTCGACAAAGATAACTAACAAAAAATTGCTACTTTGCAAAGATTGTCCTTCTATGCAATATTTTGTATACTAATAGGACAACAACTTTAATTTTATGAATAGTTATGTTTCAAAATATTATTATTTGGTAGTATAAACATCTACAAAATAAGCCTGTTGGCACACAGGTAGAATCATAACAAATCTTTATTGGTAAGTATTAATGAATCAACTGCACAATTTTTTTGATGTTATTGTTGTCGGTGGCGGTCATGCTGGCTTAGAAGCTGCACACGCAGCTGCAAGAATGGGATCAAAAACGGCTCTTGTCACCTTAGATAAAAATAAAATTGGCTTAGCTCCATGCAACCCTTCTGTTGGCGGCGTGGGAAAGGGTCATATCGTTTTTGAGATCAGTGCGCTTGATGGCCTGATGCCAAAAATCTGCAGCACAACCTATTTGCAAGCTCGCATGCTTAACACAAAAAAAGGCCCTGCAGTACAAGGTTTGCGTCTACAAATCGATAAAGAAGCGTACGCAGCACGCGCAAGCCAGATTATGCAATCGACGCCAAACGTCACCATCATTGAGGCAATGGTTGATGAAATTGTCATTGAGTCCATTAACTCTCAGGCAGATGACGGGCAAGAAATCACAACACAACAAACTCGCGGCATTAAAACTGCTGATGGCACAATCTATTACGCAAACCAAGTTGTTATCACAACCGGTACTTTTTTAAACGGTTTGATTCATATCGGCGATGTGAATTTCCCAGCTGGACGACGTGATGAAAAAGCTGCGATCAAACTTTCTGATTATTTAAGCAAATTAAATTTACGCATGGGCCGCCTAAAAACCGGAACTCCTCCACGTCTTGATCCTGCAACTATCGATTTTACAAAATTAGAACGTCAGGCTGTCGAACCTTTAACTCATCTTTTTGAATTCGATGCAAAAAATGTTGCGAGCAGTCACGATTGTTTTATTGCACACACGAATGAAAAAACTCACAAAATTATTTTTGACAACTTACATAAATCTGCGATGTACAGCGGCAATATCAAGGGCATCGGTCCTCGCTACTGCCCTTCTATCGAAGATAAAATTTCTCGCTTTGCCGACAAAAGCTCACATCATATTTTTGTTGAGCCAGAAACTGCTGCGTTTGTTGAAGTCTACCCAAGCGGCATTTCAACATCGTTGCCAGAATCTGTTCAAAAAGAATTTATTCAATCGATCATCGGTTTCGAAAATGCAGTCATCACCAAACCTGGCTATGCTGTAGAATATGATTTTGTACACCCAGACCAACTCAAACATTCGCTTGAACTAAAAGCCATTCAAGGTTTATTTTTAGCAGGACAAATCAACGGAACCACTGGATACGAAGAAGCTGCTGGCCAAGGTCTTATTGCTGGGATTAACGCTCATCAAAAATCTGCTGGTAAACAACCTTTTATTTTAGATCGTAACGAAAGTTACATCGGCGTGATGATTGATGATCTTGTCACCATGGGTGTTGACGAACCGTATCGCATGTTTACATCGCGCGCTGAACGTCGATTAATTTTACGACAAGACAATGCTTTCTCTCGACTAACACCACGCGGCTACGAAATTGGATGCGTCGGGCAAGAATTGTATGATAAATTTATAGCAGAAAAAAATGATCTGGATGCTGCAATTGCAGATCTTGATAGCCGTTATAAAAATCCTGAACTTGTGCAAGCTGCAGAACAAGATTTGCCGATACAAGAAATCATTGAAACCTTGCTTGGTTATAAAGTTTCTTCTCGCAATGCGCTTTCGATTTTTGCTCACATGAAATATCGCGAATACATCAAACGCGAAGAAAAAGAAATTGCCAAGGTGTTGCAATACCGCGATATCAGACTTCCGCCAATCGAAACTATTTTAGCAATTTCGGGGCTTTCAACAGAGATCAAACAAAAAATTAAGCGATACAACCCTGCAACCGTTGCCGACGCTGCATTGATCGCTGGAATAACACCTGCGGCAATATCATTGCTCGTGCTTGTTGCAAGAAAACCTGAATTAGTTAAATAGCTTTTTCCGTCCGGCATTTTATTTGAAGAAATGCCGGATCCAATAAAAATTAAAAAAATAAAAACTCAAAACATAAGAAATTAAATTATGATTAATTTACAAAATATAGCTTTAAAATATGGTGATCAAGTTGTCTATCAAGATCTCAGCTTGATGATTCAAGACGAAGATCGCATTGCGCTTGTCGGTAGAAATGGTTCTGGAAAATCAACTTTATTAAAAGTTATTTCTGGCGATCAACCTATTGATGGTGGCAGCGTTACGATTACCAAAGGTTTAAAAGTTGCGTACATGCCGCAAGACATGGTTTTAAAATCAACAAAAACTGTTGAAGAAGAAGCGCTTGCAACTTTCGAAACTTTGTTTACTAACATGCAACAAGCAAAAGAACTTGAAGATAAAATTCATGCTTGTGGAGCAAATCCAATCGCAGCTGATGTTGAACGATATTCAATCTTACAACATGAAATTGCAGAAATGGAACCAGAAGCAAAAATATTAAAGGTGAATAAACTTTTAACTGGTTTGCAATTTGATGAACGTCATCGTAAAACACAAGTTGACCAGTTGAGCGTTGGTTGGAGAATGCGTCTTGTTTTAGCAAAACTTTTATTACAAGAAGCTGATTTTTACCTCTTCGATGAACCGACAAACCACCTTGATTTAACAACAAAAGAATGGTTCTTAAATTTCTTAAAGTACGAAACTACTTTTGGATTTCTACTCGTTTGTCACGATAGATATTTCTTAGATAATTTGTGTAATAAAACGTTGGCAATTTTACCTGGCGGCAAAAGTAAAATTTATGCTGGTAACTACAGTTACTACAAACGCTTAGAAGAAGAAGAAGCTATTTTCTTAGAAAAAGCGTACGAAGCTCAACAACGCGATATCAAACAACGCAAAGAAACAATCGAAAAATTTAGAGCATCTGCAACGAAAGCAAAGATGGCGCAAAGTATGATCAAACAACTCGAAAAAGTTGAGATCATCGAAAAGCAAATTCAATCGAAAAAAGTTAACTTTGCACTTCCACCAGCTGAACGCGCAGGACAAATTGTTCTGACCGTAAAAGATGTATCACATAAATTTAATCGTGAACTATTTAAAAATGTTAACTTTACCATTCAACGTGGTGAAAAAGTTGCATTAACAGCACCAAACGGTACGGGTAAATCGACGCTGTTTAATTTAATCGCATCAAAATTAGAACTACAAAATGGTGCTGTTGAACAAGGTTATAATGTTACGGCAACACTGTTTGATCAAGATCAAGAAAAAGTTTTAAATCCTAATTTAACGATCATCGAAGAAGTAACTGCACACGTCAAAGCAACTGAGCAAAAAATTAGAACTTTCTTAGGGTCGTTCCTGTTTCCAAAAGCTGACGCTATGAAAAAAACTTCAGTGCTCAGTGGTGGTGAACGTAACCGTGTGGCGATGGTCAAAGTTTTATTGAGCAATGCAAACTTTTTGATGCTCGATGAACCTACCAACCACTTGGATATCGAATCAAAAGAAACTGTTTTAAGCGCACTACAACAATTTGATGGCACAATTCTTTTTGTGTCACACGATCAAGATTTTGTGAACAATTTGGCAACTCGGGTTATTGAACTTTCTGAAAATGGTGTGATTAGTTACGATGGTAATTATGATAATTATTTAGATTTTAAAAACGCAACAGAGCGCAAAGAGATTGCAAAAGCAGCTGCTCCTACAAAACAAAATAATGTTGCTAAAAAAGAATCAACATTATCGAAAAAAGAATTATTCGAGTTGCGCAAGAAATATAAAAATCTTGAAAACAACATGAATAAATACAAAGTTGAATTAGAAGCATTGCTTGCAAACATGTACAATTTTGCGTTTGGCACACCTGAATATACTGCAGCTCAAGATAAAAAAACTATTTTAGAGCAACGAATTTCAAAAGCAGAAGCAGAACTTTTAAACTTTCCTCATCAAGATGAGTTAGAGTTATAAAATTTTAGAATTATGCAGCAATAATACACCGGCAATTACACTTTCGCTCCATTGCCGGGATCATGGGTGGCAGCTGCCACTACGAGCTTTTTTAATACATAAAAAGTGGATTAGACCCACTGGCCTCCATGTCGCCGGAGCTGCAAGCGTAGGCTGGATGCATGTCGCCGGCTATGTCCGTCGTAGCTCGACGAGCGAAGTTGCAAGCTACAAGCGTAGGCTGTATTTATCAATTCGATGACGAAGAGACTTTTCCTAAAAAAGAAAGTCTCTTCTTTTTTTTCAAAAAAAATATAGGCTCATAAAAAAACTTACTAAAAAAGGGAGTGAATGTATGAAACGATTGTTATTAAGTCTCTTGTTTTTACCTGCTATAATTTTTTGTAGCCCTTCAGCTTTGGATACATCTTTTGCCAATCCAAATGGCTACACCGAAAGTAATTATGGAATTTCTCAATTCTTTGATTGTCTGAATAATCAAATTGCACTGATAAGTAATCAGCCGTAAATATCTTTTAATTTACTTAACAAGGAGCTAACTATGAAGCAATATTTTTTAATACTTGCATGCATATTTTTTTGTACATTACAAGGATCAAATCCAACTGCTTTTGATACTTCATTTAATAATATTGGCTATGTAGAGCAATCACTAGGAGCCACTCAAGCTGCAGGACAAAATTCAGTTTTAATGCAGGCTGATGGAAAAACAATAAGCATTGGGGTAACTTCAGACACAACACACACAGGATATAATGCTATTGTTATTATTCGTTATTTATCAGATGGAACAATTGATACAAGTTATGGAACAGAGGGAATAACTTATACCAGTTTTGATTATAATACCTATGCTTATGCTGCTGCAATTCAAGCTGATGGAAAAGTTGTTGTTGTTGGAACAACAAGTGGTACAATCAGTTCAACTTTCTATAATTCTGTTTTATTTGTTGCTCGATTTACAACTGCTGGTGCTTTAGACAACACTTTCAATACTGTTGGTTATGCAATTGCGCAAGTTGAGACTAATTACAATGCCGCTACCGGTGTGGCCATTAATTCTGCAACTGGAGATATCTTTGTAAGTGGGTATAGCATCAAAAACAGTCCAAGTTATCGTGAAATTTTTATTTATAGCTATAACTCAAATGGAACACTTAATACTGGAACTTTTGGCTCTAATGGATATATCATAGTATCACCTCCATCTGGCTATCTACAAACAACTGGAACTTCTCCTGCCGTTCAAGATGATGGAAAAATAATTGTAGCTGGCTCAGTTTGTGCATCAAGCTCTCTTTCAGGGTCAAACCTTCAATTAGCTCTTTTTCGTTACAATTCTGATGGCTCTGTAGATACAACGTTTGGTAATAGCAACGGTTATGTTATTTTCAATGAATATGCAAATTATCCTTATTCATCTGGACAAGGCATAGCTTTACAACCAAATGGAAGCATTATTGTTTCTGGATCTGCAATAACAACATCAGGAAATCAACAAATCATGACAGCTCGTTATCTAACAGATGGAACAATTGATACATCATTTAATGGTACTGGATACAATGTAACAACAATTCCAAACAGCTCACTATCAATCGGTATAAAGCCTTTGCTTGAACCCAGTGGTAAAATTATTGCAGGAGGATATGCAACATTTTCAGGATCTATCAACAATATACTTTTAGTTCGCTATAATCAAGATGGTACGCTCGATACATCTTTAAATTCAAATGGATATATGCTATCGGATATAAATGGTGAATCAACAACGCTTCGGTCAAATACTATTCAAACTGATGGAAAATTAGTTATAGTTGCACAAACGACAGCTGATAATAATGACTCAATGATAACAATTCGTTATTTAGGTGGAAATCTTTTAGAAGGCTCAACATCGGCAATTAGTGCATATGGAACTAATGCAAATTTATTTCAAGAATTTTTGTATATTGATTTTTATGCAACTATCATCACCGATCCAACTGCACAAGCGGTAACAATTTTAGCAATTAACACAATTTTAACTGATTATGCCACTGCTTATGTTAATCAACCAGATTTCAACTATCTATTATATTTATATTTACTCGAAGAGCAATTCATAGAAGCAAAAGCAGATTTGCTCGTCAGCTACTCTGAATCAACAACAGAAATTAATCAATTCTTTATGTATCTTAATGATCGAATCACAAAATTAAGCAATCAGTCATAAACATCTTTTATTTTATAAAAAAGTGTATAAAATCGGTAAAAAATAAAAGTAGAATAAACTAAAAAGTGATAAACTATGAATGCTAAAAAAATAATGGTGTTGCTTGTAGCAACATGCTCATTGCAATTGACTGCCATTACATCGACCATGACGCATCGAACGATGGGTACTTCCCCACTTTTATATCGCATGATGGATTATTCAAAACGACAAACATGTTTTGAAATCGCTCCAATATTTTCTGGAATGTATGATGCAACACGCGTGAACGAAAATATAATTTTAAACGGAAAAAATAGTTTAGTTTTTGATCAACAAGGCAATGGTGATCTGAATCCTGTCTGGCTTAATTTAATGTCAAACAACACGTTAGCAGATTATAATTCAACCGTAACATTCTCGCCAACACTAACACAATCTGGTGCGCTATTCCATTGGTACAGTGATTTTGACAACATGTTTGTTGATGTCAGAACTGCTTTAGTACAAACAAAAACCAAAATTGCTATCAACGAAGTTGGTGGTGGCAATGGTGTTAATCCTGGCGTCTTAAACGCTCAACAAGCTTTTAGCCAATCTGATTGGAATTATGGCAAAATTGGACAAGCGCAACATGTTGTAGGCCTTGATAACATTGAGCTACGTCTTGGTGGTGTGTACAAAGCAACAAGCGATGTTTCAACCTACGATTTATTATTTGCAGGATTCGGTATTCTCGAAGCTCCTACTGGTTCTGGAACAAAAGCTGAATGGCTTTTTGAACCACAAGTTGGAACAAATCACTGGGGTCTTGGTTTGGGATTTGAAGCCTTAGTTTCTGGCGATGATGATTTAAACTTTATGATCGCAGCTAATTATCGCTACCTTACCCCTGCATGGGAAACAAGATCGTTTGATCTTGTAGGCAACGGACAATGGTCACGCTACTTAGCAGTGCAAGACACTTACGGATTACCGACAGCCCCTGCAACGCTTGGATTGCCTGGTATTAACTATTTTACACAACAAGCTTACATCAATGGTCGCAGTGAACTTAATTTGTATCTTCGTTTACAAAAACAGTTCAAAAGCGCTTACTTTGAAATGAGTTATAACTTTTTATGCGTACAAAAAGAAACCATTGGAACTATTAAACCAATGACTCCTGGTTATGGTATTTACGCTCTTACTGGCCCTGCTGGTGGTTCTGGTGGCGTTACAACATCAAGCACGGCGACAATTAATCAAGACATTACAACTCTTGATACTCTTGGAACTCCAATCGAAGTAAGTGCAAATAATTTCGATAAGCTATCTGCTGCACAATCAACCTACGCAACCAACAACATCACTGCACGGCTTGAAATTCATAACAATAACATTATCTACGGATTTGGCGCAAGCATCGAAGCTGCGCTATCTGCAAGCGCAATTTCAACATGGTCTGTATGGGCGCAATTCGGTGTGTTATTCGATAACATAATTTCGTACGAAAATCATCGTGAATTCAATCCAGAAATGTATGATCTTGATCTGATAACATCAAGCAGCGTACACCATGAAATAGCAGCAGACGAAGCTGGATTGCCAGAAGATGTCATCAACTCTTTCGAAGATATTTTTATCGATAAAAATGATAACTTTGAATTTGATAATGCATTTGAATTTGAAGACATGCAAGAAAATGATGCCGATCAAAAAGATTTAATTATTGCAAAAATAGCAGAGCTTAACAGCAATATAAACGGTACGATTGAAGAATCTGATGATGTTAACGAGAGCGATGATATCTTGCAAGAGGATGAAGAAAAAGAAGAAGAAACTGCAGACAAGCAAGAAACAAATGAACCTGCTCCATCGAACGAAAATATATCAGCAACAGAAAATCAAACTATTTCGCTGAATGATAATGCAATTGCTCCAGCAGCAGAAAATGGTATTGATTTAAAAAATAATGACACCAAACAATCAGTGCAACCCGCTCCAACAATTTCATTAGAAGATCAAGCTGTTGTTATACAATCTGATAGCGGTATGCATCATCGTGATCATAAAATTAATAACCACGCAACACAACCAATGTCTGCCGATGAAATTACAAAATTCTTACATCATAATAAATAATTAATTTGATATCTTTATCTAATTTACAAAAGGCTCTTTTTTAGGAAAGGGCCTTTTGTTATCATAATTTATTACGCAAACCATTCAATCAATATTCTAAAAGTGAAAGTATTTGATATGAAAAAAATTATAACAAAAAAGAATAATAATCTAGTTTCTCAAGAATATGTTCAACTTCTCGAGCACATAAAAACCGATATTTTACAAACGCAACTCAAAGCTGCTACTTCAATTACTACGGAACTTACCATGTTATATTGGCGTATCTGAAAACATTTATTCGAAGAAACTCAAAGAAGTAGCAAGGGTGCACAAGTTGTAGATAAACTTGCACAAGATCTTAAATCATTATTTCCAGGCATAGAAGGATTTTCTTTAAGAAATCTTCATTACATGCGACGACTTGCAGAAACATATGCTGATCTCAATTGTGCAACAGCTGTTGCACAAATACCATGGGGTCACAATGTTGCTCTGCTAGAGCGACTTTCTGACAACAATCAAAGAATTTGGTACGCACAACAAACTATAGAAAGTGGTTGGAGCCGTAGTATGCTTTGTATGTGTATTAAATCAGATTTATACAATAGACAAGGACTACGAAGCAGAGCTTCGGGGAATATCACCCCAAGAGATTTAATCAACCACACAACCTCGCCAAAGACCAAATAGAATGGATACGTTGCTTGCAAGATTGAGAGGAAATCGATAAAAATTGCAGAATTAAAAGGCCTTGGAAATTCCAAGGCCTTTTCAATTAACTTAAATATTTTTTTAACAAAGCTTGCAGTTGCTTTGGATCGCCATTGCCACCCATAGTTTTCATACAAGTTCCAACAAAAAATCCAAATAAATTTTGCTTACCAGATCGATACTGCTCAACCAAATCAGGATGTTGTGCAATCACATCTTTTACAATTGCTTCAAGCTCGTCAGCGCTACCAACTTGCTTTAAACCTTTAGTTTCGATGATATTTGCAACATCTCCACCATGCATAGCAATAGATTCAAAAATTTCTTTTGCTGCTTTATTATTAATCACACCATCTTCAACAAATTTAACAATTTCTGCTAATTTTGCTGGTGTTACTTTACAATCTTGAATATCAGTTTTTAAATCTTTTACCGATCCTAAAACATCTCGCAACAACCAGTTAACGCATGATTTACTGTTATGATGTGCCATTAATTCTTCAAAATATTTTGTCAAAGCTAGATCAGTCGTAATAATATCAGCTTCGTAATCAGACAAACCAAATTCTTGTTTGTAACGATCATATTTTGCAAAAGGCATTTCTGGGAAATTAGCTTTTATAGCATCTAAAAATTCGTCTTTCACCTCAATTAATGCTAAATCTGGATCCGTAAAAAATCTATAATCTGCCATACCTTCTTTTGATCGCATAGAAATAGATTTTCTATTTTTAGAATCCCACAAGCGAGTCTCTTGAATAATTCTTTCACCTTGCATCACTGATAAAATATGGCGTTCAGCTTCGTACTCAATTGCATCACCGATAAACTTAAATGAATTAATATTTTTAAGTTCACAACGTGTACCAAGATTTTGAGCACCTTTTTTACGAACCGACAAGTTTGTATCCGCTCTAAAAGAACCTTCTTCCATGTTACAGGTGCTGACCGCAACATATTGCATAATCGTACGCAATGCTTTTAAATAAGCTCGTGCTTCTTCTGCGTTTTCTATATCTGGTTCAGAAACAATCTCAATTAAAGGTGTGCCTGTTCTATTTAAATCAACAAAACTTTCACCAGTAAAATCTGAGTGTGTATTTTTACCAGCATCTTCTTCGATATGAATTCTATTAATTCTAATTTTTTTTGTAGAACCATCTTCAAGACGAATCATCACATAACCATTACGGCAAATTGGATGATCATTTTGCGTGATTTGATAATTTTTTGGAAGATCTGGATAAAAATAATGTTTACGATCAAATTCTGAAATTTTACTAATTTGACAGTTTGTTCCTAATCCTGCTAAAACAGCAAACTCAACAACTTGTTTATTTAATACTGGCAAAACCCCTGGATAACCAGCACAAACTGGGCAAATGTTTTTGTTAGGCGTCTGTTCTTGAGCATTGGAACAACCACAAAATATTTTACTTTTCGTGTTCAATTGTACGTGGACTTCGATACCAATATCCATTTTATAATCTGGATATCTATCCAAAACTGTCGTTGATTTCTCCACTATAATCCTTTCAATGTTGTATTCAGCATTAAATTAATAATACAGCCGACAATTACGCATTCGCTTTATTGTCGGGATCTTGTGGGGCGGCGGCCCTTTACGCTTTTTAATAAATTTTTGATGTCTTTAAAATGAGCGGATTAGGCCCGCCGGCCTTCCCGTACCCCGTAGTTTCCAAAGGAAACGAAGGGCATGTGACTTATAATATTAAAGCACATAATTTTTCAATAGCCGTTTATAATGACTATTTGCTTATTTCAAATTGAGTTTTAGACAAAGTAGGCTTACTCAAAAATGTAATTTGAACTCCAAATTTACCTTCTATGGCTAAAATAGAATTATATTCAACGCTTGAAACAAAATCAAAAACTTCTGGATGCACACTTAAAACAATTGCTCCTTTGGTTCCAAGCCCAACTAATTTCTGATCGATAGCGCGCAATACTTCGTAACTTTCAGCGCGTACAGATTTTACATTTCCAGTTCCCCTGCAAGCAGAACATGACTCAGTTAATTGGCGCAATAATGTTTTACCTGCACGCTTTCTTGTCATTTGAACTAAACCAAATTCAGAAACAGCAAGCACAACTGATTGAAATTTATCATACTCTTTCAGATGTTTTTCAAACTGTTCTACTAATTTTTGACGATTTTTAAGATCATTCATATCGATAAAATCGATAACAATCAAACCGCCAATATTTCTAAGATGCAACTCTCGAACAATTTCACGAGCGGCTTCTAGATTCGTTTTTAAAATCGTATCTTCTAAATTATTTTTACCCGTAAATCTGCCGGTATTAACATCAATTGATGTCATAGCTTCGGTCGATTCAATAATAATTGATCCACCAGATTTTAAATAAACTTTTTTACACAAAGCATTATCAACTTGCTTATCGATATTATACAAATCAAATAAGTTCGAAGAACCTTCGTGTAAAACAACTTTATACTTAAACTCAGGAGCAACATTTTTTAAATAATTATAAATACGCTCTTGATTAATTTTACTATCGGTGACAATCGCTTCGACGCTATGATCTAAATGATCACGAACAACTCGTAACGAAATATCAACTTCTTCATGAATTTTAGTTTTAGATGGAGCTGTTTTATATTTTTCAACGATTTCATTCCAATCTTTTAACAAGAAATGAATATCTTTTGAAACTTCGCCTTCATCCGCATTTTCTGCAGAAGTTCGAATAATTGCTCCCATACCAACCGGTAAATTAGTTTCTAAAATTTCACGCAATCTTTGACGTTCTTGCGAACTCGCTATTTTTTTAGAAATACCGATTCTGCCAATGTTTGGCATTAAAACAAGAAATCGACCAGGAAGCGTAAAACATGTTGTAAGTTTTGCACCTTTTTCTCCAACAGGTTCTTTACTTACTTGTACCAAAACTTCTTGGCCTTCTTTAAATATTGAACTGATACTCACTTTACTCGATCTGCGAGGCGCTGGTGCAGATTCATCATCATGTTCAGCCAAAGTTGAATTATCATGAATAATATCAAGCTGATCTGCGCCTTCAATCGTATTAACCGCAAGATCGCGATCAATTTCTGAAATGTGCAAAAATCCAGCCCGCTCTTGTCCTATTTCGACAAACGCAGTCTGAATTCCTGGAAACACCTTAACCACTGTACCTTTAAAAAAGGCTTTTTCTATCACATTGTCCGTTGCAGAACTAAAATAGATGTTTTCGAGCAAATCATCTCGAAGAACCGCTACTCTGCTTTCCCAAGGCTCAATATTTACTAATATTTTTTTCATTAAATCCTTATCTAGCACCTAAAAATTATTTCTATTCTCACAATGAGTATTATTTTCTATTCAATCTCTAGTCCGACATTTTGCTACAAATGCAGGGTATTATTTCAATGTAATCTATCTATATAATATGTTAAAAACAAATGAATACAGCCTTCGATTTTGCTATCGCTTCATCTTCGGGAAAAAAGGTGGCAGCGGCCACAATACGCTAAATAAAAGCGGATTAGGCCCGCCGGCCTCACAAACCCCGTAGCTTGCGTAGCAAACGTAGGGCTAATCTTTAAATCCAAAATCAATATGTAGTCTCTATCTATATAATTTTATCTTATATAAATATTTTGACACTTTAAAAATTTATATTAGGCTATGTGTAAGCTTTTACAGCTAATTCTCATCTGTATATTACTATTGTACCAAACTAAGGGATAAAATGAAAAAATATATCCATATATTTTTATGTTCGCTTGTCATCATAACTGCCGGTTGCGGAAAAAAGAAAAATAACCAGCCTACAAACAACCAAGCTAACAAAAAGGCTCATACAAAAAACAACAAAAAAAGCTCTTTTGATGAAAACCTCGACGCTTTTGCCTTAGATGAAGATTCATTACACAACTTTGCACATGACAATGCTAAAACACAAGATACAAATAAATCTGGCAAACCAAATGCAATGTTCCAATGGGAAGATGCAGCTGTAGATCAAAGTAAAAACGATTTCAAAACAATCTACTTTGAATTTGATAAATACAAAATCACAAACGAACAAGAAGCTGCTTTGCTAGCTGATATTGAACATGCTAAAAAAATGATCAATACAGGTAAAATCATCGTTATCGAAGGCCATGCTTGTGACTCTGCAGGATCAGCAGTATACAACATGACTCTTTCTCAACATCGCGCAGAATTCATTGCAAAGAAATTCACCGATGCTGGCGTTGACAAAGCAAACATCAAAATCGCTGCTCGTGGCCAAGAAATGCCTGTGCACAAAGGTGGCAACAAACATCAACAAGCGGTCAACCGTCGTGTAGAAGTTTATGCTATCGATAGCAAATAGTTTCAAATTAGTTTAGACTTAATAAAAAGGTGGATATGAAAATATCTGCCTTTTTTATTTGTAAAACTGATCAACTTCTATACAAAATATTTCTATGAATCAAAACCTAAAAACAGATCAAAGAGGATATGTTAGATCTTGATCGTAGTGTTGCAACGATTGAAGCATTAGTTTATTTAGGAGCTGATGTGAATGTAAAAGACAATAAAAACATAACCGCTTTACAATGCATACAAGGTGTCCGCTGGGCAGGCAACAAATCTCATAAAATATCTGCCCAGGCAATCATCAACGTATTAAAAAACTGTGGTGCAGAACAAGAAGCGGAAGCCTAATTTTTTGCACTACAATAACGTCAAGGCCGGCTGATAAATTCTATCAGTCGGCCTTTCATTTTAAAATATTTTTATTTTTTAATGTATCAAATTTTTATCTGATACCTGTTCTATTTCTCGTTCGATAATAACTTTTTCTATTTTTATCGCATACGGAGAACAACATAATTGTAATCCATACATAACAACCAATAATAGCAAAGCTATGATAACTTTTATTTTCATGGTTTTTATCCATAACTATACAAATACTCTACCGACTATCTATAAACCAGTAGCTACAACATGCTGCGACAAAGCGCGCACGATCTGAGTTTTAATATATCGCATAGTTTTTAACTACACGACAAGCTCAATGCATGTTGCATAAATTTTTTAACGGGCTTGTCCGCCGACGTGTCCGTCGTAGCTCAAAGAGCGAAGTCGGAAGCTTTATGCGAAGGCTGAACGAATTTTATTTTTTGCTGGCCAATCGTTGATTAAGCGATGACGACAGCTGCGACGGCCAATTGACTTTTGACCTGCTTTTGAAAAATATAATAGGTAATAACGAATGAAAAGGAGGTTGACGAAGTTGTAAAGTTACAACATACACATTTTTGATCTCTTACTTGACTTTGCAGTATCATCATGATTTCCCTTTTCTGTTACCGTGTAGCATTAAATTTAGTTGAGTAAAAGCTACACATTATATTTAAAGCACATGATATAAAAAAAAATGATACATTTGCAAGAGATTAATTATTTACCAACGCAAAATTCTCGAAATATCGCATTAAGCGCATCTTCCGTAACAGTTTTACCGGTAAGTTGCGATAATTTTGCTATCGCATCGTTTACCAAAACTACTAACAATTCATAGTCAATTCGTGTTGCAATTCTGTTTTTAATTAATTCTAATTCTGATTCCAATAATAATAATAAAGTATACTGTCTTTTATTTAAAAGACATGGCGATTGACCAACATGCATCAACGCATTAATTTTTTCATCAATTTTCATACGTAATTGATCAACGTTTTTATTGTGCGCTACTGAAATAGCGACAGCTTGGTCTTGTTCTAAAAATGCAAGTAGATTGCTACCAGCATCAATTTTATTTTGCACAAAAATAATTTTATCTGCATGCTGCTGTGCAATCGATTGGTAAACTGCCAATTCGTCGTGACTATAATTTGCTGTTGCATCAAACACCATTAAAATAAGATCGGATGACGTCACTTCCTGAAATGATCTATCGATACCAATTTTTTCAACAACATCTTGTGATTCTCGCAGTCCTGCTGTATCAACAAATGTTACAAACGCTCCTTCATTATAGACACCAGCTTCGATGGTATCGCGAGTTGTCCCTGCAATGTCAGTTACAATCGCTCGCTGACGATTAATCAAAGCATTGAACAATGATGACTTGCCGGCGTTAACTGAGCCTACAAGCGCAATACGAACGCCCTGCGTGATATATTGTCGTTTGTCAAAGGTTGCAAGTACCTGCGTAACATCGACTTGCACTAAACGTAATCGTTCTTTAATTTGTGCTTCAAACGAAATTTCTTCATCTAAAAATTCAAAGCTCGCCTCGCAATAAGCAACGATATGAATAAGCTGTTTTTCGATATTTGCAATCCATGCAGAAAAGCTTCCTTCAAGTTGTCGCAACGATTGTTTTAATGCTTGCGATGTTTGCGCATGAATCAACTCATTAATTGCTTCTGCTTGCACTAAATCAACCTTGCCATGCAAAACAGCTCGGCGAGTAAACTCACCTTGATCTGCTAAGCGCGCACCAGCTCGAATAATAATATCGATAATTTGTTCAACTAAGAATTGATTATTATGACATGTGATCTCAACAACATTTTCACCGGTAAATGTTTTTGGAGATCGCATCAAAAGAAATAAAACCTGGTCAACATGTTGGCCCGTTTTGTCAACGATCCATCCGTAATGAATGGTATGCGAATCTTGATCTATTAATTTTTTATTGCCTGGAACGTGCGCAATTGTATCAACAATCTCTATCGCACGATTACCAGAAACTCGAAGCATTGCAATCGCACCGGCCCCTTGCGGAGTTGCTTGCGCTACAATAACTTGCTCGTCTTTCAACTCTATCATTTAATCTACTATTTCGAATACGAACAATTATTCTTTGTCATCTGTTTTTACATCATCATTTTTTGCGATGTCAGATAAACTATCAGAATTTTTTTTGTCAGAAGAGCGGGTAATTCCAGAAACTCCTGGATTATCCGTTGCTAAAGGACGACGTTTTAATTTCAATGGAACTCGAGGAGTTGTTGTCACATTCACTTTTGCCTGAGGAGCAATCATCGTTACTTGCGGCACAGCTACAACCAATTCTTCTTGCACAACTGCCTGTTTATCCGCAGCTGCATTTATCGAAGTGTTCACGAAGTCGGAAGTTTTCTCGTCCGCCATAGTTTTAACCGAGGAGAAATTCGTAGGCTGGACAACCTTGACAAAGGAAGAAACTTGTGGAGTTGTCACTATTTTTTCTGCTGGAATACCCGTTGTAGAATTTATAAAATCTTCATACGATTCAAATTTTGCAACTACTTGCTTAGGCATAGTTTTATGCACAGGACGAGATACGTTTGCGATAATTTTTTGCGTCTGAATCTTTTTTAATATTTTCGTTACGTCTTGAACAATATCTTCTTTTTTATCAACCTGTTGTGCAACATTTTTTTGTACTACAGGTTGTTTTGCAACGACAGGAGCTTGTAAAGAAACTTGCATTTTTGGTGCTGCAACATTTTTTTCAGATGCTTCACCCCCCAATCTGTCCGCTGCTTTGTCCAAAGAAGGTTTAACAGTAACAGGATTAGTTGCATGAGAAGACTTTAAAGGATGCTGATTTTTTATCTGCTTAACAGCTTGACCTTGCACATTTTTATCCACATGAAAAACTTTATGCAAAACAGGTTTATTAACTACCTGATTTTCTGTTGGTTTAGCACGAACAGGTACATTATTATTTTGTTTAGGTTTCTGTTGATTGCTTTGATTATTATGCGGTTTCTTTTTATGCACAGGATTCAAAATAGCATTTTTATTAAGATCAACATCAACAAAATTAAGTTGTGCTGGAACTTTTAAGTTAGAATTCCCAAAAAAACTTGAATATTCTTTTTGTTTTACAACAACCGGGAAAAGTGAATCTGATTTATGTGTATTTTTAAAGAAAAAAACTATTTTTGCTTTTTGAGCGCCAAAACCTAAGAATCCTGAAGTGTGTTCTTGTAATACTCGAATGAAAAATTCTTCTGGTTTTTCTGCTTTAAGCCATGCTGTTTCAATAGCCTTTGCTACTGTAGATGCTTCTACAACAACTGATTTCATAGTGCGTTGCCCTTATAAAGCCTGATTATCATACAATACTACAATTCAAAAAGCTTATTAAGTTAATTTATGTAAATTTAAGACAAAAAATCAAGGCGATTTTTAAATTTATTTTTGAATTTATCCATTATGGATTGAATTTGCCAGACGTAATTAAGATTACAGAGATGATCAGAAACAACCAATGGGATTTATTTTGTAAAATTAAAGCCTTTTAGTCTGGCCTGCCAGTCATTTTTCAATCTGAGCAAGACATACTTTTCAATTGCAGCCCGACTTCGCTTTTTAAGCTACGCCGAGGCAGTCTCCGGCCTGTTCTCCATATCTTCATTTTACATCCTTAACACTGGCGTGCCTAGGCGTAGCCCTTTAGGGCGAAGACTGGAGTGGGAAACGGGATTCGAACCCGCGACCTTTGCCTTGGCAAGGCAACGCTCTACCAGCTGAGCTATTCCCACAAAATTAATTTCACATGTATGGATATAGAATACCAGCTCTACAGATAAAGTCAATTTTCTCAAAGCATAAAAATCCCTTTACCATCAACCTTTATCAAACTTGCCGCACACAAATCTTCAAAAAACAATCGTTGTTTCTAAAACCCTACTAAAAAAGATCGGATAGAAGACAATACTGCTTCTATCCGATTCCATAAGTCTATCTATTATTGCTTATTTGCTATTGCCAAACAATGCGCTAATAATATCAATAACTAAACGAACTGTGATTGCATTATTTGCATTTTTATTTGCATTAATCGCATTATTGATCAATTCTTGTTTAATATTTTCTTGAGCTAAAATTAATTGATTTTTAAAGTTTTCTAAAATCATATTTTCTTGATCAGCGTTATTGCTCATTTGATTGATGTTATTCATTTGCAAATCGCCTACAAGCGCTATCAATCGGTTAATTTTTGAATCTGAAAGAGCATAACATGTTGTACAATATTGATTCATAAATTCTACAGTTTCTGCATACGAATGAATCGCTGCAAGTTTATTTAAAAAGTTTGAATAGGTCATATACAGCAAATCTGATTTATGCATAATCTTACTGTTAATGTGTCCATCCAAACAAACTAAAGCTGCTTGATAATAATAATATTGATAAGCTGCAACAGATCCAACCACTGATGTTAATGTTACACCTTGAGTTAGGTCATCATGCAAAAGATTGTTACCATATCGAGCTAATTGCTTTCCAGAATATTCCGTACCCGACTTCCAAAGTTTTGGAATATCAACTGTATGAACTTGCGATACTGTCATGATTGCTGCAAAAGCAAACAATTTGAAATTTCTCATAGATTAACCCTCAATTTTAAAGATTTTATTGTTTTTAAACCTAATTACAGTATTCCACATAAAACTTAATAATTCAACAGGATGACCTCTTTTCAAAAAAGTCATTTTTTGCATTTTTGCCATGATCCTACTTGCGATTAAAATAATCATACAAAAAAGGGCTTGCCATACCATAGCAAACTCTTTTTAAAGGCCATGAAATCATGAAAATCAATTAATTAAACAATGTCTTCAAAAGCTGATTTTGTATCTTGACTTAATAATGAAGCCGCTGATGCAGCAGAATTTGAACTTTTTTCTATACGTGCCATAGCTAGCGTTATTGATTTCTGAGATTGTAATAAAATTTCTTTAGATAATTTATTGGATAATGATGCATTTTTAATATCATATAAAAATCTCACTCTATAATTACCTGTTAACGCATCCCACCAAGATCCAGGTAGTTCATAGTGAACATCAAACTCACAACCTTCGAGTGATTTATATTTTTCAACAAAATTTTTACATGCAATCTTCTCATCTTGAGTTTTAGGGAAATACATACCGCGAGAGCCAATGACATCTTGATTCGATTTCAAACACAAATCTTGTTTGATTTTTTTAACAAATCTATCTTGCGCTGAAGGCTTATAACTTGCAACAAAATCATCTTTGCAACGTTCACCAGAAGCCAGCACTTGCGATCCACATACAATAAAACTCAGACTCACTACTATTTTTTTATACATCATAGAAAAAACCTTTAATATAATTAAATGAATAGACTGCATCTTATTTTTGCATTTTTTTCGTATGCATATAAATTTTGTATTAATATTTTTAAAAAAACAAGGAACACCCATGATTGCAACGATCTCTGGCATCATCACATCAATTGGCGAACAACATGTTATTATCGAACAAGCTGGCATTGGATTTGAACTGTTCGTTGCAAACCCTCATGCATTTTCTCTCCAGCAACAAGTAACCATGCAAACTTACATGCATTGGAATCAAGACAATGGCCCAACGCTGTATGGATTTAATTCAATTCTAGAAAAAACAGTGTTTCTACTGATTATCAGCTGTTCTGGGATTGGTCCAAAAATCGGTCTTGCAGTCTTACATCATCTTGAACCTGCAACTTTTGTACAGGCAATTATCGAAGAAAATATAAAAGTTTTAAGCTCAATTTCTGGAATTGGCGCAAAAAAAGCTGAACAGATCTGCGTTGCCTTAAAACATAAAGTTGCAAAACTTTTAAAAGATCAACCAGACTTAACCGCTTCATCAACATCGTTAAGCACGTGGAAAGATCTTACTGACACGCTTTCATCGCTTGGTTACAGTCCTACAGAAATAAAATCTGTCACAAATTTTTTAAAAGAAAGTAGCCTGGATGCAACAACTCCGTTTGCAACAATTTTACGTAAATCATTGGCTTTTCTTGCTGCTAAATAGTTTTGAAGATTGAAAGAACAGGAAAAAAAAGCTATTATAAAAAAATAATTTGAGAAAAATAAATGCACCGACGCTTTCACATTCGTTCAATCGTCGGAATGTCGGCGGCGGCCGCTATACGCTTTATTTAAAAAGCGAAATACACTATCGTAAGATAGCGCATAAGTCCCGCCGGACTCAACGTCCCCGTAGTCCTTTAGGACGTAGGGCATAAATTTAATCAAAAAATAATTCAAAAGCATATCCGCCGTAGTTTTAACGGAGGAGGAAGGACACAGACCATGATCAGTGTAACGGATCTTATCGGCTACATACCGTATGTTGGTACATTTTTAAGCATCGCATTTTTGCTTGTTGGGATATTTTTATCCATCATTCTTGGATTTCCACAGCTCAAAAACGGTCGCAAATTTCTGAATATTATTTCTTCAAACGAACTGAAAACCTCAACAAAAAATACCATCTCCCCCCTGCAAGCTTTAATGACAGCAATGTCAACAAGCCTTGGCAGTGGTAGTATTGCTGGAGTTCCTCTCGCGATTGTTATTGGTGGGCCTGGAGCATTATTTTGGATCGTTGTGTACGCATTTTTTGGATCTGTAACAAAATTTGCAGAAGTTGCTTTTGCTATCAAATATCGAATTCGTGCGGCAGATCGCTCGATCATCGGCGGACCGACAACTTATTTATGGCAAGTGAATCCGTTTTTATCTTACTGGTACGGAGCTGTTGCTCTATTCCTTTTTGCTGGATGGTCAGCGTTACAGGCAAAAGCATTGTCAGAAGTTTTTGAAAAATTAGGCGTCAGTCAATATTTTACTGGTGCAATTACATCGCTATTCGTTTTGTACATGCTGATTGGTGGCGCAAAACGCATCGGCAAACTTTCGAGTTATTTAGTGCCGATTATGTGTACCAGCTATCTTTTAGCTTGTTTATTTATTTTATTACAAGATGTCTCTTTACTTGCAAACATGTTTATCCTCGTATTAAAATGCGCATTCACTCCTGCCGCTGCAACTGGTGGATTTGTAGGAGCTAGCGTATTGACAGCAATGCGCCAAGGAATCTTTAAAAGTGCTTACGTTACCGAAGCTGGTGTTGGAACAGCCGCATTCCCTCACGCTCTGGCTGATACCGAAAGCGCAACAGACCAAGGTGTTTTGGCAATGTATTCTGTTGCTATCGATACATTTTTCTGTTTAATTTCTGGATTTGTTGTTTTAGTCACAGGCGTCTGGACGTCGGGAGCTGCGTCAAACACATTAATTTATGATGCATTTAATCTTGGTTTGCCAGCTGTAGGCCCAATGATTCTTATTTTCAGCTTAGTACTTTTTGTTACAGGAACAGCTCTTGGCAATTGTTTTAATGGCAGCAAATGTTTTGGATTTTTCACCGGCAATCAATATTTACATTATTATTACATTTTTGTTGTCACCATGATGTTTTTTGGTTCAATCACCAACACTTTAACATTGTGGGCAATCATGGAATTCATTTTACCTTTGACTGCTTTGCCAAATTTAATTGGTCTTATCTATCTTGCAATAAAAAATCGTACAGAATTATCGAACTAAAATTAAAAGGCGCTGTGAAATTCGCAGCGCCTTATTTTTTTATCTTAATCAATAAGATTAAAACTTGGAATATCCAAGAGAGCTTGTTCTTCCAACGCATCTACTTTTAATAAAGAAACAAATTCAACAGGTTGTCCACCAGCTAAACGCACTAATTCTATAGCTGCGCGCGCAGATCCCCCTGTAGCAATCAAATCATCAATGATGACAACACGCTGACCTGATTGCAGCGAATCTTGTGCAATTACCAACGTATCAAAGCCATATTCTTTTTGATACGTTACTGAATAAGTAGATCCAGGAAGTTTGCCTGGTTTTCTCACGGGTACAAAACTTATACCCAATTTATAAGCTAATGCAGCTCCAAGAATAAATCCTCGCGATTCCAAACCAACGATAGCGTCAATATTTTTATTTTTATAGCGTTGCGCAAGAAGATCTATGGTTGTGGCAAACGCTTGAGCATCATGTAAAATTGGTAAAAAATTTGCAAAGGTAATACCTGGCTTTGGAAAATCTGGATAGGTTACAACTAAACTTTTTAAAAAATTTAATTCATCAGCATGCAGTGCTTTATCAAGCGCATCTTTTAAAAATTGTTGCCGTGATACCCCACCAAATTCAACTTCACGATGCCAATCACGTGGATCAACAGATCTGTCCGAAAAACTTTGTTGTATAGCTGCACCAACCGTAGTTGAATAACCACATTCGCAAATAACTTGCGACATTTGCTGCGCCAACTGAATGTAGAGATCTGGAATAAAAACAGACTTCGTTGTCAAAACGATTTCTTGCGATGAATGTTGTATTACAATTAAACCTTTGTCATACCAACGCTGTGTCACAGGAGATTGTTCAATATAATTTTCGATAGATACTATATAATCTGCTTTCTGTAATGCTTGCGGTAAACTATACATTCGATTACGAGCTCCTTGCACAGCACAATCAAAACCAACAGGCTGCTCAGGAATACAAGAATCTGTTTTACACGGAATATACAATAAAGTGTCATCAGGAAATTTTTTATCAAAAGATTCCTTGACCGCTGCAGCTTTTTGAAAACTTTGCGATGCAATAACAACAGTTATCGTACGCGCGTCTACAACCAATACATGCAACATCACAACAACAAATAAAAATCCAAAGTATCTTTTCATAGAGCTCCTTATAATTAGTGTTATATTTACAATAACACAATACAAAAGCTTGACAGACATGTCAATACATAATAAAATTAGTTCGTGTAAAAATGACACATACAAAAAAAGTTATGGAATATTGTATGGCTTTATTAGATGAAAAAACACATTATCCTGTATCAGTTGATTGCGTTATTTTTGGTTATGATAATAACCAATTAAAGGTAGCTTTAATTGAAAGAAAAAAAACTCCGTTCGTAGGAAGCTGGGCTATTCCTGGAGGATTTTTAATCGATGATGAAACCGTTGAACAAGCAGCGTTGCGAGAACTGCAAGAAGAAACAGGTATACGCGATGTTTATCTTGAACAATTTCATGTATTTAGCAACCCTCAACGTGATCCTCGAGGCCATGTCATAACCGTTGCATTTTTTGCACTCATCAGATCTGACAACATAGAACTTATTGCAACAGAAGATGCAGCACGCGCGCAATGGTTTTCAGCATACAAACTACCTAAACTTGCATTTGATCACGATGAAATTTATACAAAAGCTTTAGAAACATTACGTATTGCCATAACAATTAAACCATTAATCTTTGAACTATTACCAAAACATTTCACGCTTACCATGCTTCAAAATGTGTATGAAGAAATAGTTGGATATTCTATAGATAAAAGAAATTTTCGTAAAAAAATGATGCAAGAAGATTTTATTCAAGAAACAAAAAAAACTACTCAAGGAGAACAGCATAGACCAGCTCGCCTTTATAAATTTAATAAAAATCGTTATCTAAAAAATCACTCTACGTTTCAGGAAAAAATGTGAAAAAAATCGCTTTACAGTTACTTACAAGTTTTTTTATTTCTACAACTTTTTATAATTACGCATTAACAAACATCCGTGATTATGAAAATTTTGAAGAACAAGCAATTATATTTTCCGGTAATGCAAATCCTGCTTTAGCTGAAAAAATTGCTGCAGAATTGGGAGTTTCTTTAGGAGCAGCAACAGTATCAAAATTCAATGATGGCGAAATAAGCATTCA
>Ga0208373_1001385_pt1 | contig 32804 bp, 30 predicted proteins | sample RifOxyC2_FD_184036 | JGI IMG/M metagenome (GOLD analysis project Ga0208373, IMG submission 184036) | Soil microbial communities from Rifle, Colorado - Rifle Oxygen_injection C2 (SPAdes) | ecosystem: Environmental > Terrestrial > Deep subsurface > Rock core/Sediment | place: Rifle, Colorado... | reverse complement strand
CCCCTTGCTGCAAGCCGGCCGCCATGGCGATCAGCTTAAAGGTTGAACCCGGCTCATACGGGTCCAGCACCCGCGGGTGCCATAAACGGCGGTCAGCTTTGGCATACTCATTGGGGTTGAAATCAGGTTTACTGGCCAGGGCAAGGATTTCGCCGGTTTTTGCATCCATCACGATCAGCATGCCGCTGGCCGCCCGGTATTTACTGATCTGTTCTTCTATGACCCGTTCAGCCACATATTGGATATTCTGGTCGATCGTCAGGGTGACATTCATCCCATCTTCGCGCGGCTCAATGACCCGCAGGGCCCCATATAGCTCACGGCCTTCCGGATCCCCTTCGGTCACAACGCGGCCCGATTTTCCACAGAGATATTTATCATACGAAAGTTCTATACCGGAGAGCCCTTCATTGTCCCGCCCGACAAAGCCCAGGACCTGGGCCGCGGTCCGTCCCCGGGGATAGATCCGTTTTTTTTCTTTTATAAAGAAGATGGCTTTTGGGTCGGCCGCTTTAAGTTTTTCTGCTTCTGCCAATGGGAGTTTGTGCGCCAGAAAACGAAATCCCCCCTTTTGGGTAAAGACTGTGTAGGTATCTACAGAAGTGGCTAAAATTTCCCCGTTGCGGTCATAAATGTCGCCGCGACAGGCCGACAAGTTTATGATCCTGGTCCGTTGGTTAAGCGACTTATTCACCAATTCACGGTGCTTGATAATCTGCAGATCAAACAAACGCACAATCACCAGCAACCAACCAAGAACGATTACCAGGAATAATACATATAATCTTTTACGGTTAGCCATTTATTGTCCGCATAATTCTGTAATTAAGATTTCCAATTGCAATGGTTGTGATCGGCCGCTTTTTAAGCGCTTATTGGCAATAAGAATTTTTTCCATCGCCTGGCGTAATTCCAGAATTGTGAAGCGGTGCAGGTCGGCCAGGCATTTCTTGATAAAATATGGATTTTCCCTGATCTGCTGGGCAATAGCCAGATGATTATAGGTTTTTTGCGGCGGCTGGCTCTTGATTTGCAATAAAGCCCGATATTGCTTGGCCAGCATGGCGGTAATCCCAAACATGTCTTCTTTATTATTCAATAAATTACGGAAGACCGACATCGCCAGGGCCAATTGTTTTTGCCGCAAAGCATCAAGCAACTGGAAGATATTTTTTTCTCCCGGTGCCGCCAAAGCCACAATATCCGCCTCGGTAACGGTTTTTCGCTCACCAATGTATGTGACGATTTTTTCTATCTCGCCATGCAAAGGCCGCAAACCTGTCCCACTGATTTCGATCAAGCGCAGACAAACAGCCCCGGACACCTCTTTCCCTTGACGGGTAAACTCGCCGGCAATCCACTGGCTTAGCTCGGTCAATTGCCAGGGGGCAAAGGGCTTGAATTCCAAGACAACCCCTTCAGAGGCAATCAGGCGAAAAAGTTTTGACCGTTTGTCAATCTGTGGTGAAACAAAAACAACCGTCACTTCACCTGGCATATTATTAAAGATTTCTATCAGCCCATCCTGATTGTCCGCAGTCGCTTTGAAGTTTTTTAGCAAGATCAGCTTATCTCCGCCAAGTAGCGGAGAAACCTGCAGGGCATTAAAAAGCCTGTCCATGGCAAAAGGCGCTTCGATCACTTCCAGGTTCAATTCGGGATTGCTGATCCGACCGGTCAGCTCTTTAAGCTTGGCCGAAATCAGATAGTCTTCTTCTCCCTCTAATAGATAAATGGCTTTTGACATGTAAATTTGGCTGTTAGCTTGTTAAATTATAGCATGAAATTATTTTACAATTTTACCAATAACATTATGATATGTTTAGCCAAGCCATCAGCAGATATTTCGCCCGAACAGGGGGGAAATACTTACGGGCCGCCCAACAGACGATGGACCTGCCCGCTCGTTCCGCTTCACCAGGGCAGCCGTCATTTCAGAGTCAGGCGGGCCAAAGAATTTTGAAGAGAGGCCTTGATATTGCCGCTGGGCTTGTCGGGACAAGTCTTTTATGGCCGATTTCGGTTGTTGTAATGCCGGGAATCATGCTCAGTTCAAAAGGTGGAATATTTTTTAAACAAGCCAGGGAGGGCAAAGACGGCAAGCTGCTTCAAGTAATTAAATTTCGGACCATGACCAGTTTCACAAGCGCCAACATATTTGACCCACATACCTGGCAAGCAAGCCAAAAACTCAGAGAAAACATTGATCCCCGAGTGACCACTTTTGGTCATTGGCTTAGAACAACAGGCCTCGATGAATTGCCTCAGTTTCTGAGTTTATTAACTGGCGAGATGACATTAGTTGGTTGTCGGGCCTTACCTATCGACCTGTTGGAATCTCTTTCCATTAATACAACGCCTAATTGGCGAATTATTCGCCGGCAGGCCCCTCCAGCAATCATCCCGGCTCCCGTCGCATATTTGGGAAGGTTCCCGACCGCTGAAGAAAATGTCGCCCTGGAAATGTATTATCTGTCTCAAGCTACAATTCAAGAAGACTTAAAACTCATGGCCAGGACGGTGCTCTATCTCTTGCTGGGGAAACATAGTTAAAAAGCCGATGGTCGGGAGAACCGACGACCTACTGGTCAACTAAACTAAATAGCCGACGAGCAGAATCGAACTGCTGACCTGCTGTTTACGAAACAGCTGCTCTACCAACTGAGCTACGTCGGCATTAATGTGGCATCGGGGCTGCTAAGCCCGCTGTCGGAATTTCCCGATGCTCATTATTATAAATAATTATGGAATAATCGGGATCCCGACGGTTCCACAATCATTGTATCTAATAATGAGTGTCGGGGGAACCGACAACTCATTATTATGAAATCAAGCCGGCGGAGGGAATCGAACCCACGACCTGAGGTTTACAAAACCACTGCTCTACCAACTGAGCTACGCCGGCAAAGACCTACCATCTACTCATCAAAAGTCTGGCGTTTTCGTTATTGGGGATTACCTGCTTTGTGTCAACATCAACCAGCCAATCAAACGATTCCGGCAGTCCCCCTTTTTGTTCACACATAAAACTGACCAAAGTCTTGTTTCCCCGCTTGCGCACCTGCCAGCCTCTTTCTGAAACCGGTGTGCCTAGTGATTTGGTCAAAGCAACAACCGAGCGCAAAGCTGATTCAATTTTAGTCCCTTTAGCGGTTTTTTCGTCACGAACAATTTTTAGCGAGTCATTGATCAGGGTCGGCGCCAGATTAATTTTTTCTGCCAGCGATTTTGTTGCCGCCACCCGGCTTAAGGCCGGCAACTGTTCCAGGCCCAAGAGTGAACGGATCTGGTTATTTTCCGGTTCAACTTTGAGCGCTTCGCGCCAGGTGTTTTTTGCCTGTTTCTCCATTCCCAATCGCCAATAACTGTCGCCTTTTTCAATCCAGGCCTGGGTTAAAAACTTGTTTAGATCAATTGCCTTATTGAAATTAGCGATCGCTTCACGGAAGCGGCCAGCCCGGAATTTATCGTGTCCACCGGAATAGAACTTTTGCGCCAGGGTATCAGCCAGCATACGGCTGTCCAGGTTACTGTTATCTGTCTTAAGGGCTTTTTGGATTTCTTCGGCGGCCGCCTCCAGGTTATCCTGGGCAAGAAAGGTTTTTGCCCGCCAATAATAGGCCTTGGTCAGGTTGTCGTTAATTTCCAGAGCTTTTTTGTAAAGCGACAGTGCTTCATGATAATTTCTCGTTGCGTAAGCCTCGTATCCCTTTTTGTAATATAACTCGGCGGGATCCTCAACCTGTTCGGAAGAAATCCACCCCTCCTGGCCATCAGCAAAAACCACCTTATACCAGGTCTTTTTCAGCACCCCAACCAGCTTTTCCCCCGGCTTGATGGTCCGTACGCTTTTGCCGCTCAAGGCGGTAGCTGTGGCGGTCACCGTCAGATCCCAGGCCGATTCGCCACTAGCTTCCGGGCTGGCAATCGAGGTTGTTTCTGCCACAACAGAATCAGTTTGGCGGGAGACAAAAAATTCCACCGTCCGCTGGATCGTCCCCCTTTTGCCGGCGATAAAATAGCGCACAATATGCGCCCCGTCAGAGAGCTTTTCGCCCAGCTGAAATGTTCCACTCCAAGTCAACCCGTCAGGACTGGCCAGGGATACCTGTTCGGAGGAAAAATCAAAAACAGCTTTAACGCTGCGAACCTTGGAGGTCGTCCTAATGCCCAGTTCCAGTTGGTTTTCGGTTTTAACAATTTTGGGAGCAACAAAGACCTCGACCCAAACCAGGGACAAGGCCTCTCCAGGCTGGGTTGGTCCGGCTTTCAAGCTCAATTCGCCGCGATCAAGAGCCGAGAGCGAGCCAGCCAATAAGAAAAGCATAGAGCCCAGCACAATATTTTTCATCATTTTCCCCCTAATAAGTAAACAAAATATTATCTAAATTGACTTCCGCTTGACCATTGGACCTGTCAGCCAAAAGAATAATTTGCATTTTTAACAACCCGGCCGAACCATTTTTCTGATGCGGATTCCACACCCCATCACCCTTACCCGGATTTTCCAGCTTGAAAGCTGAAAAAGGAATTGATAAACGCGTAAAACCTTTTTCCAGGACCTTGACCTCTATCCCATATTTATCATCTTTAGTAGCCTGCCAGTCCGCAGCTGAATCCTGTTCCAGGATATTGTTGTTGTTGTCATCGTCGAATAATTCAATTTTCAGTTTGCCACCGGCTTCGCTGCCGTACAAATCAACCTGCAATCTGGTGTAGGCAGTGGCATCAAGCCCCAGGTCGGACCCAATCCCGCCGATGTACCAATTATTAGTCCCGCCCTTCAGTTTAAGCGAATAGAAACCGCAAGATTCACCGATGACATCATCCGCCTCAAAACTTGGATTGACCCCAATGGCCATTTGGGCATTGCCAAAACGGTACCAACGTTCAGTTTTTGCCCCTTCAAAGTCATCAATCTGATAAAACGAAAACTGGGCCCAAGCTGTAGACGCCAACCAGCAAGCAGTAACCAATAAAACCAATAAATCACGCGGCTTTTTCATCTGGCTGTCTTGGAAACTCTTTTTGGTTTGCGCACAACCTCCTTTTTTGCCCGTTTGATTATCGCGACGTGTTTTGCCCTGATCAACGACCTGGAGGAAGCCTTTAGGGTCAGCTCCTCCTTTTCCATTTTCAGCCGTTCGCATTCTTTGTTGAGCGCAATATTGCTCCGATAGAGCAGGTCATAAGCCTGTTTAAGCTCGTTGGTACAGCGCAGTTGGTTTGACAATTCCCCGTTTTGATCAAGCAGGCACTCTTTTTCCCTTTTCATTTCTGCAACAATGAATTCCAGTTTTTCCAGCTTTTCGGTCGCCGCTTGTTTTTCCAGGTTCTCCATCACGGAAGTATTATTCTGGCAGTCTTCGACAATGTTCTCCATCCAGCGGTTTTTTCTCCTGATATAAGTGTTGGCGGCGACAGCGGCAAAAAAGATTGTGGCCAAGGCAGCGATCAGATACAGAGTTGGCGGCAGAGGAGACCCGGTGCCTGATTCCAAGACCTGCGCTAAACTGGGATTCATATAATCCGCTCCTTTCATAAAAATAAGTGGATTTGCCGCAGGGCGGAATCGAACCGCCGACGCACGCCTTTTCAGGGCGTCGCTCTACCGACTGAGCTACCGCGGCAAATCAATTGACCCGCGTGCGACTCGAACGCACCACCACTTGCTTAAAAGGCAAGTGCTCTACCCGATGAGCTAGCGGGTCAAGCTAGCAATAATTCGGACCCGAAGGGATTTGAACCCTCGATCTCCTGCGTGACAGGCAGGCGTGTTAAACCGGGCTACACTACGGGTCCAAGAGACAACAAATTGGAATTATATCAGAGATAAAATAGTTAAACAATTATGAATTTTTCATATGTTATAATAAACTTGTCGCTGGAGGGATGGCCGAGTGGTTGATGGCGGTAGTCTTGAAAACTACTATCCCGGTTTTCCGGGATCGGGGGTTCAAATCCTCCTCCCTCCGCCAACCTGCGGTTGGTAAGAAGTTCGAGCCTGTCGCGGCAGGCGAGTATGGAGGAGTACCCCCGCCTACGGCGGGCAAGCAAATGGCTCAAGGGGACGGTTTGTCCTGGCCGTCTTTAAATTGACAACCTGACACAAACAGGAAGTATTCTGACTCAGTTGGTCTCTCAATCGGCAGGCGGACAGGCTAAACCGTTAGTGGGGAGGATATGTTCTTCTTTTATGTTCTCAAAAGCCTACAAGATGGCAAATTGTACAAAGGGGTAACGGAAAACCTAGAAAAACGTCTCCAGGCTCACAATTCTGGAAAAGTTAGCTCGACTAGAAATCGCCGGCCTTTTGCATTAATATATACGGAGAACTTTGGGACAAGGGCCGAGGCATTAAAAAAAGAAAAATATTATAAGTCTTACTCCGGTGGAGTGCGCCTGAAGAAGATACTGGAAAGTCTTTGATATCCTGGAGGAGTACCCAAGTGGCTCAAGGGGACGGTTTGCTAAACCGTTAGTGGGAGTAATCCCAGCGTGGGTTCAAATCCCACCTCCTCCGTGTTTTTCTTTGGTTCTCCCGACGGTCATTATTATAGAATAATGATGGAATCGTCGGGATCCCGATGCGGCTTTGCCGCTATCGGGAAAATCTCGCCTCCTCCGTTTTATTCGGATTCTTCCTTAAGTTCATTAAAAACAGGAACAATCTGAAACCTCCCCCCGCCATGATCAATTTTTCTGGGAATCAAATAGACACCAAAAGGGATAAACCCTCCCCTGTCCCACTTGGTCACCAAAAGAGGCCAAAATCCCAGTTCGATCATTTCATCGCGTTTAAAGTGGGGCGGAGATTTGCCGGTCACAGCCAGCAAACCATAGTTTTGTGATCGCACTATAATTTGGTGCAAGATATTTTTGGCTTCAGCTTTGGTAACCACACTTTTATTAATTAATCCGCAACAGATAAACAACGAGACCGTTCCCAACTCCACATAACTTAGCTCTTGGGCATCTGTCACATAAATTGGGACACCGGGATTTAATATCTGGGCCTGCACAGCTGCCAGCTCGATCAGGTCGGAGCCCAATCTTTTTAAATGCGGGAAGCGCCGGCCAATCTCCCAAAGCAAATTACCGGTACCGCAACCTGGATCAACGACTAAAGACCCTTGAGGCAAATCCATTCTGGCCATTTCCTCCAACACTATCGGATGATAAAAAGTTCGATAGTAGAATTCATCCGCCGGCTCCATCCCTTTGTCCCAGGAGAGCTTCTCATCCCCCAGCTCAAACAAACACATAGTATCGCCAAGTCGTTCCTCTAACAACGGCAAAGCCTTATCCATAACTTCATATTCCCGACCAGTAAACACGTGTGCCGAAAATGAAAAAGTGAGCTCTTTTCGCGGGTCAATTTTATCGGGGAAATTCGCCTCGCTGGGGCATAGCGCCAAAAAAGGAACCTGTTGATTACAGACACTTATCATTGTCAGGCGCTCGGCCAAAACGGCAATTCGAAAATTTGAAGGATTGGTGGTTATGCTAACCCGTTGAGCTGGTCGAGTAAGACAGGCATCAATTGCCGCTTGAGCCCTATCCAGCAATTTTGCTTGGGCTGGGTTTTGCAGTGGATTAGGCCGCCGATACCTGGTTTCCAGTAATTGCCCGACATTCACCATGCAATATTATCTGTTTAAGGTCCAATTAATTTCAGGCAACAGATGATTAAACATTTATACCTTACGTGGCAGTCGTACATCGATTTTCTTCAATATTTCATAATTGGATAATTGATTCACCCTTGTGCGCCAAAGCAATGAACAACAGCAAATAACTACGAATCTTCCTTGTGATTAAAAATTTCTCTCGTACATGTTCACGGCCGTAAACACCCAAGCGGTTGGCAGCTTGGGGATTATTTAACAAATATCGTATTTGGTAGGCGGCCCCCTCTATAGAATAAGCCAACAACCCAGTAAAATTATGGATAACTTGAAGTGGTATTCCACCGACCGCCGACGCCACTACCGGTTTGCCTTTCCACAACGCTTCCGTCACTGTCAAGCCAAACCCTTCGCGCAAAGATTTCTGCATCACTATTGTCGCTGCTCGTTGCAGGGCATTGACTTCGATATCGGCAAAGTCCGGTAAGAGTAAAATATGAAAATCTTTTTCCTGCGCGGCCTTTTCCTGCAGTTCAGCCAGCACTTTTGCCCCCTCGGGGTCATCGTTAGCGGTCCCGCCTGCGTAAACGAACCGGCAATCATGGCTTTTTTTTATTAATCGAAAAGTTTCGAAGACGCCTAACGGGTCCTTCAAATAATCAAAACGGGAAATTTGGACAATAATTGGCTTATCATTGGGGATATGAAACTTATTGAGTACCGCCTCAATTTCGCTTTGGCTTAATTCCCGGTTTTTATCGGCAAATGGATCAATCGCCGGATAGATCAGATATTGGGGGTTGGGAAGCTCCTTGGCAAAACTGGGAGAGGAAAATATTGAAGCGTCATATTGTCGAACAAAAAACTGCAGGTATTCCCAGACCGCGGGGTTCGGTTTGGCGGTATCAATATGACAACGCCAGACCCATTTTGCGCGGCTTGAATTGCGTTTGGAAACCAACAAAAGCGGTTGAGGGTCATGGACAATGACTACATCCGAGTCAAAAGCCATTTGCCGCGAATTATGTTCATTTGTTTCCCGATAAACATTAAACATTTCTTGGGTAATTTCCACTCGGCTACCATGCAGGGCGTTATGGAAGGCTTTTGTCACATTAAAAAAGTCGCCGCCCCCCTTAATTACGTCCCAAGTGACATCCAAACCCAATTGGTTGTAAAGCGGGATAATGCGATGCAGCATTTCGGCCACTCCGCCACCAACTGCCGTTGAGTTGACCATTTTTACCTTCAAGCCCTGCAATTTTTCAGCTAGCAGCATTAGTTCATCAATATTCTGCTGTCGGGTAACTTGAACATAATCATTTATTGTTCTTTTACTCATTTACCCCTCTTCCAAAACCTGGCATACAGTCTGCCGGCCAATGTTTTCATTATGGGGGGTTTTCTTTCGCCCAGGCACAATTCAATAATTCGCTTTTTTAACTGATCCATGGTCATTAAATAAGGGTCAAGGAGCTCGATTTCCTTGGCCAACTGTTCGTTTTTCAGCGAATGCCTGATCCAATTGGAAAAATCGTTTGTTTTGCGGCCCAAACGCAGCCGGGCGTCGAAAAAGTGATAGTAAAGCGAGCGCATCCCGACCCGCTCCAAAGCAAGCACAAACTCTTCAATGGTCCTAACCTCATATTGTGTGGGGACAATAATGCCAACATTGGCAAGAAAATAAAATTCCCTCCCAGCCGGCACAGCCTCCTGTTTTTCCGAACGTTCGCCAAGGAATTGCTCCATAATTTTGACCAGCTGGTCTCTTAAAGCCGCTAAGCTGGTAACTTCAAGCAGTTCAACCGACGCGATCTTTTCAGCTAGGGCGCTTTCTTTGAATTCATCCTCAATCCAGCGGGCAAAATCGTTGGAATATTGACCAGGGGCAAAATAATACTCACGAAATGCATGATGAATATGATAAAAAATTACCGATTCGTCAACCAACCTAAGTTGTGCCAAAAATTCCGGCAAATTGGCAGCTTTTTTCCCAGATATCTGCACTAGGAGCGAAGAGGTATAAAACCTGAACAGCTCAACGGCAGACTTATTCATTTTATCTCCCAAAAATGTTCATAAAGAGTTTTTAATAACCAATAAACTTCTCTTATCGAAACCAAGCTACAATCAGCAAAACGCAAGCGTTGCCCAACCGCAACAGCCAATCCCTGTCCACCCAGTGACCTAAAAGCGTTTTCATCAGTTCGATCATCACCAATATAAATTGGGAAGGCATGGCTAGCTTTCACTGGCTTAAGCAGTCGCTCAACCGCCGCCCCTTTATGCCAATTTAGTCCAGGAGATATTTCCCAGACTTCTTTACCTTTAGCAAATCGCAAACGCTTTGCCCAACGTTTTCTTAACGCATTAATATTACTCTCGACTTCAGGGAGATGTTTTCTATTCATTTCGCGATAATGTAGGGTCAAGGTCACCCCCTTGTCTTCCAGCCAAACTCCTTTGATCCGCAGTTTCTCTGTTATTTCTTTTTTTATTTGCTTCAGCATTGGGACATACCCCTTAACATGTGGAATACTTTGCCGCCGGCCGTCAGCTTCAATTTCATATCCATGGTTGCCCACGTAGACGGCTGGTTGAACCCGAATCTGTTTTTTTAAATCCTCTATCGCTCTTCCGGAAATAAAAACCAATTTAACCGAAGCAAGCTTAGCCAATTGCCTCAATAATTGACGATGGTCGATTGACAAATAGACCCATTGCGGCCGTTTCCTGATCGCCACAAGCGTACCGTCAAAATCCAAAAACAGCCAAAGTAATGGCTTCATGGAAGCCTGAGTAATGCCTGCAATATTTTCCCCGCCCATTTGTAAATATTGTTTTCTGCGATCAGCTCTTTCATCTTCTGTAGGCGACGGTTTTTTTCTTCTGCAGGCATGGTTAACCCCAATTTAATAGCCGCGGCAATTTCTTTTGGCGAATAAGGGTTAATCAATAAGGCGTCCGTTAATTCTCTGGCCGAGCCGGTAAAACGCGAAAGAACCAATACTCCTTTATTTGCCCGGGCAGCGGCCACATATTCTTTCGCCACAAGATTCATGCCATCATGCAACGAAGTAACCAGAGCAATATCAGCCATGCGATATAGGGCTATTAATTCTGCTTGCGAGAAATGTCGTCTAACCATAATTATTGGCCGCCAGGCATCGGTAGCATATTTGAAGTTTATGGCCTCAACCAAACTATTAATCTCGTCATTAATTTTTTTATATTCAGGGATATGAATGCGGCTAAGCACCCCCGCTTGAATAAAAGTGAATTTGCCCAAATATTCGGGATAATCCTCAAAAAATATATCTAAAGCTTTTAGTCGCTCCGGAATCCCCTTTGTATAGTCTATCCGATCAGTTCCAATGCCGATCAGCTGATCCCGAATATTGAGCTCCCTTTTTAATTTTGCGGCCGCAGCCTCTGTCGCCGGGCTTTCAGAATCCAGGGCAATTCGCTCATAATCAATACTAATTGGAAAAGGCTTGACCAATGTTTCGCGGCCACTGGCCACAACACTCGAAGCCACTTTATCTACCCTGACCTCCAAAGTTCGATCGACAGTGGTTAAAAAATTATCGACATGGTAATTAATATGGAAGGCCAGTAAATCGGCACCAAGCATACCCCGTAAAATTTCTTCCTTCCACGGGCAAATCCTAAAAGCTTCCGGATTCGGCCAGGGAATGTGCCAAAATACCGCTGATTTGATTTCCGGGTTCGCTTGACGCAACATTTCCGGGACTAAACTTAAATGATAATCCTGCAAAAAAACGAATGCCTTCCTATTTCCTACCTCCTCAAGAATAGTTTTGGCAAACAAGGCATTAACTTTTTTATATTGTTGCCAATCACTTTCAATAAATTTTGGTTTTATGTAGACAATATGGCAGAGAGGCCAAAGCGCTTCGTTTGACAGTCCATAATAATATCCCGTTTCTTCGATTTTATTCAGCCAGATTCGCCTTAAACTATATTGCGGATCTTCAGGCGGCACCATAACTCGATTATTCTCATCAACAACCGCCCGATCTGCTTCGCCGCTGCCATGCGCTATCCACGTACCACCACAAGCCCTCAACACAGGATCCAAGGCAAGGGTTAACCCGCTGGCGGGAACGATACAATATGGCCCTTCCGGCCCAAACTTATGAATATACGGCTCGCGGTTAGAGACAACAATGAATAAATAATCGCGAAGTTTATCTTCGACCAATTGTTTTAATGAATCACGGCTCCAGACCATCTATTCACCTTTTATTACTTCTACGGAAGACTATTTTAGTAAGAATAGATGGCGGCCCGACCATCGAAAAACCTCCGGGGATCCCCGGACCCAGAGTAATTATCCTCAACAATCGTAAACTTGTCAAATTCAATCAAATACTATTCAAAACACGATTCAAAATCTGCCCCGCCGGTTAGCAGATAATCAGCTAACTTTTCATCTCCTGAATTTGCAACTAAAACTTGCGGATCAAGTTAAAACCAAAGTGGAAATTGTTGTCCGGGCTGCCGATCGTATAATTATCGGGGAACTGGGCGGTCGTATTGGCAATTAACAATGTAAATACATGCCCCCAGGTCTTAACCTTATACCCCAACGCGGTTGTGGCATATCTTAATGTATAACCGGCCAAGACAGGTATAAACTCACCAATTATCTCTTGATCCGCATCGAGTACCAGGGCAAGCGCGCTTCCTAAGGCTAAAGTTGGCTGGTCATTTTTGTAGTTGGTTATCGTGGGAACCAGGCTGATATTACAGAGGTCGGTCAAAATCGTTTTATTTATTATCAATTGTCCGGATAAATTGCTTTTATCATCTGGGCTGGCCGGATCAGTCTTAAACCCGGCCGAGATCATGGCGGCCAGAGTATCATTAAATTGCCACTTACTGGCCAGGGAATATTCTTTACCGATGGTTGATCGACCAAGGGCAAAATCAATCTCCGGATTAAGAGCAAAACTAAAACCAAAAAGCGTATTCGCTCCATAATCAGTCCCCAAAAAGTTTTCAATCGGACGGTCATTCAATCCGCCGTAAAACCGATGGTTAAGTCGGAATTCTATATGTTCGGTCGTTTCAATACCGGGTAGAAGGAGGCTATCAGTGCCAGATGGCACACCAAAGGCCGGAGATAAATATAAAAGAATTGCTATCGCCACCAGGCTCGCTTTCAAGTCCCTTCACCCCCCGTAATTACCTGACTGTTATCGTGCCGGTCATGCCGGTATGCAAGGAACAATGATATTCATAGGTCCCAATTACTGTAAATTGGTGCTGGTATTGGCCACCCAGAGTGAGAAAGCCCGAATTAAAGCTGGCTGGCCCACTGGTACTGGTAACAGTATGGGTAACTGAATCGTTATTCGTCCAAACTACAATGGTCTCTACAGATATTTCCAAATTGTTTGGTACAAAAGCAAAATTGCTAATACTAACTGTTTCTGTCGCTGCAGCCAGGGTCGTAGTTGTGACGGCAGAAGAGGTTGTAGTAGTCGTTTCTGTCCCGGTTTGCGCGCAACCGCCCAATAATATTCCACCAACAAGGAGTGCCAAAAAGAGATATTTATTCATTACCACCCTCTCCTATATTCTACCCCTAAACCTGGCAAAGGGACAAGACTAAGGCAGAAAGCTCAGGAAATAATTTTAAGTATTCCCCTGATAATTTCTAAAGGTGATGGCGGACAACCGGGAATATTGATGATAACCGGTATAATTTGACCAACTCCGGACATAGTATAATAGGAATTTCTAAATTCCCCTCCATCAAGCGCACAGTCACCAACAGTCATCACATATTTTGGCTCAGCCATGGCCGCATAAGTTTTTTTCAAAGCAATAACCATATTTTTTGAGACCGGACCGGTTACCAGCAGGAGATCAGCGTGCCGCGGCGAAGCGACAAAATTAACACCAAAACGTCCCAAGTCATAGATTGGGTTATTGCAGGCAATTATTTCTGACAAACAAGCGCCGCATGATCCGGTATCTACCTGCCTAATGTGCAAAGAGCGCCCAAATGTCTGCTTTATTTTGGCCTGCAGCTCCTGCCCTAACCCCTCCAATTCTGCCACGGGCGTATGGGGAATTGGCATGGCCATTGTCCCTTTTATACATCTTGTTTTAAGCATTTCCCAGATTTTCATAGGTCATTCCCCGGATATGATAAATCAAAACTTTTATTGCACACGGGAAAATCAGGGATGATTTCTCCAAGTACAGCATAAGCCAGTGCCGGCCAGTTATGAAAAGATGGGTCAACAATCTTGCAACGGTCGATTAAACCGGCGGCATCTATGGAGAGCCAATACAAGGTCGCCCCGCGCCAACCCTCGATATAGCCTAGCGCCTCACCAGCCTGTAAAACAACCTTCGGAGCTGGGGCGACGTCGGTACAGAGCTCAAGAAGTTTATTGATCAGGTCCACTGATTGTTCAATTTCTGCCAGGCGGAGTTTGTACCGGGACCAAACATCGCCACTCTTTTTGGTCAAAGGCCGAAAACCCAAACGCTCATAAAGAATGGGAAAACTTTGGCGCAGATCAAATGGAATCCCGGAAGCACGGGCCGTTAAACCGCTCACTCCCAAATCGCGGGCAGTTGTTTCCTTAAGCACTCCGGTAGTTTCAATCCGATCAAGAAATATCTCGTTGCCATTTAAAACCTCTTGCAAACGGCCCAGATCAACCATTATCGGGGGCAACAAACGATTAATCAGCTGCCTCTGCTCGCCAGTCAACTGCCGGGTAAAGCCACCGAGACAATTAATACCTTTTAAAAATCGGCTGCCAGTTAGTTGACGGTTCATATTCAAACAGGCCTCTTTTAGGCAAGCCGCCAAGTCAGCCGGCCAACTTGCCCCAACATCCAGCGCTATGCCGCCAAGACCATTGATATGGTTGTATATCCGCTCTAGTTCAAGCAAGACCGCCCGCCAAGCTCTGGTATTTTCCGATAAAGCTAATCCAGCAATTTTTTCAGCCGCCATGGCCAAGGCCAAGCTATGGCTGAAAGCCGCCTCGCCGGCTACCCGTTCCGCCAAAGACAAGCCTTGCTCCAGTGTCCTTCCTTCCATAAGTTTTTCTACTCCACGATGGGCAAAGCCCAGCCGTTCTTCCAATAAAATAATCGGTTCGCCGGCCACGCTGAAACGAAAATGCCCCGGGCCGATAATGCCGGCATGAACTGGGCCAACCGGGATCTCAAAAACCCCCTCTCCCGCAACCCGGGTAAAATCATATTGCCCCAAAGCGGAATTGGCCGGGAGGGAAAAATCTTTACGCAGGGGAAAAGCCTTGTCGGGCCAAACCTCATCATGTAAACGCAAACGGCGCTGGTCAGGGCTCCCTTGCGGCCGGATCCCAAACATCTCTTCGATTTCACGCTCAAACAAACTGGCCGAAAACATTTCTTGTGATAACGCAGGATATTGCGGGTCGGTTTTTGTTATTTCGATCTCTGCAAAAACCCAGCGGTGCAGCTGGTCATCTAAAAAGACTGCACTCACGGCGTAGTTTTGTTGCTGTTCCCGGGCAAACATCATTCTGACGGGTGATTTTAAAACTCGGTGTAAAGCCGAGCAAACAGAAACAAAGTCTTCTTTGGCAAAACGTAAATGGACTTCATCACGATATTTTTTTTCTATCGAAATTGGAGCTAAACCATAATTTGTCATTTATATCCCTTTCAATTGCTCGACTAACGAACCAAGCACCTGGGTAAATGGCCAGGGAATGAAGAGGCCAAAAACTACAATTAAGATGACGGGCAAGCTCAACGCCAAAACTTCAGACAGAGCTGGACGCTCTGGCACCATATTCGCCGGCGGCAGACCAAACAATATCTTACTCATCTGGAACAGCATTCCGGCAAAGGCAATGACTAACAAACCGAGCAGCAAGCCACCGACCAGGAAGGACCCGTTGATAAAAGCAGCCATTAATATCAGCAGTTCACTCATAAAAATCGAGAAAGGCGGAAAACCAGATAGGGCTAATGTTCCTAACAAGGTTAATGGGCCGATCAATGGCAGGCTGCATAAAACACCGCTGATGGAGGAAAACAGTTGAGCCTGATATTTACGCACGATGCTGCCAGCACAAAAGAACATCAATGATTTTGTCAGCGCATGATTTAAAATATGCAGCAAACCACCGATTATTCCCCAAGACCCGCCCAAGCCAAAAGCCAGGGCAATTATCCCCAAATGTTCAATTGAGCTATAAGCTAACAGCCTTTTCAATTCCTTCTGAACAAGAATAAAAATGGCCGCAACCGCCACAGACACAAGACCAAAGCCAAGTAATAAATGACTGACATACGCCCCTTCGCCAGCTCGTGACATGATCAGCGCAAAGCGCAGGATGGCATAAACGGAAGTTTTTAATAAAACACCGGAAAGCAACGCACTGATCGGCGACACCGCCTGGCTGTGAGCATCCGGTAGCCAGGTGTGCATCGGCACAAAACCGGCTTTAGTCCCATAGCCGACCAAGATGAAAATAAAAGCAATTTTTATCATCGCGGGGTCAAGCAGCCCGGCTACCCGCATGATTTCTGTCCAATTCAGCGTGCGCAGACCGCAATCCAGCGAAAGGGTAAAAATAAAAAGGATTGTGCCCAATAAAGCGAAAATAATCCCGACAGAACAGATGATCAAATACTTCCAGGCTGCCTCAACCGATGATTGGGTATTATAAAATCCGACTAGAAAGGAGGAAACCAAAGTAGTTAATTCGATCCCCACCCACATGATGCCCAGGTTATTGACACAGACGACCAGGAGCATCGACAAGACAAAGGCATTAAACAGGCCATAATATATTTTGGCTTTTCTGGCCGTAATCCGCCCTGCCGACAAATCATGCGCCAGATATTCAATCGAATAGAGCGCAGACATTAAAGCAATTAACAAAATCGTAAAAACAAAAAACCCGCTCAAAGGGTCTAGGTAAAAGAAATTATTGTAGGCAATAATTTGCCGTGCCACGCCGGTTTGCATCAGAATATTAGTACCAACCCCCAGGGCGACTAGATAACCAATTGCATTCAGCCAACCAACATGGCGGATATTCTTGACCGGCCATAATGAAAGCGTAATCAAGACTGGCATGCCCAACAACAAAAACAAAACCATAATTATCCCCTTAAGTTTGATAACTTATCGACATCAATATGTGTAAATAGTCGGTTAATCCGATATATAAAAACCCCCAGAATCATGACGCTAACCATCACATCGAAAAATACTGCGATTTCCACAAAAAACGGCATTCCGCCGGCAACAGCCGTCGCCAATAGAAAAAGACCATTTTCCATGACCAGCAGGCCGGTCACCTGGACTAGGGCCTTAAGGCGAAAGACCATCAAAAACATGCCGATCAAGACCACGGCCAAAGCCACAGCCACAATTCCCCGGGTCAAGGCCGCCCCGGCCGGGGTGATCTGCTGTGAAAAAAGCCAGGCGGCATATGTTGCCAATAAACCGACGATCAATGAAAGCTGCGGATTTAATATCAGACCCAGGTCATCGCGGGTTTTGATTTCTTTGACGATCCGTAACATAAATTCAGGGATCAGCACAACCTTTACCGCCAACAGCAAGCCTGCGACCACAAATAAGCCCGGCTGCCCCTCATTAAGTGCGGCCAGCACTGTTGCAATAAACAAAAATAACGACTGATAGCGGAAGCCGCTAATCACAGTCGACAATCGTTTGGCGATTAACAACCAACAACTAGTCAACATGATGCCGATAAGAATAAAATAATCCATACTTATATCCCCACGCTGGCACAAATAACGGCCACGAAACCGATGGCCAAAGCAAAAATAAAATAATCAACCAAGCGAAATAACCGCAGCTTGGCAATTGTCACCTCCAGCACGGCCACCGCTGAAGCCAGGATAAACATCGCCAACGGCAACCAGCTGATTGCCGGCACGATCAACCAGCCCAAGAGGAAAAACCAAATGAATTGGCGTAGATGGGCTGACATTTCGATTAAGGCCAACGGCCGGCCACTGTATTCTAAAACCATCGCTTCATGGATCATGGTTAATTCCAAATGAGTTTCTTGATTATCAACCGGTAAACGGGAGGTTTCAGCCAAGGTCAGCAAGAATAGGGAGAGACAGGCCACAACTACCGTTACATTACCAAACTGCCCGTCAGCCATGGCAGAAAAACCGGACGAACCACTTTTAAGCGCCAAAGCAAAGACGGCCAGGCAAGCAACCGGTTCCGCCAGGCTGGCCACAAACAGCTCTCTCCCCCCACCCAACCCACCAAAGGCACTGCCGCAATCCAGCGCTGCCAGGGCCAGAAAAAAACGACCAAGAGCAAAAAGAAAAAGGAGGGCCAACCAATCTCCCAACAACGAAAATCGGTTTAGGCCAGCAAAGAGCGGCAAAATGGCCGCAGCAGTAAGAGTAGAAGAAAACAAAATCCAGGGCGCTAATTGATAAATCCAGGAGATTTGATCAGAGTGGATCTCGTCCTTGGCAAGTAATTTACTTAAATTGTAATATGGCTGCCAGATGCTCGGGCCGCGACGGAAACGCAACCAATTCTTGATTTTAGTAATAATTCCGCTGATTAGCGGGGCAATTGACAAAACAAGCCCCAATTGTCCCAACCACAGCCATAATTCCGGCATTATATAAACCTCCAAACGGTCAGCAGCAACAAGAGAACAAAAAACAGATAGCCCAAATAAATATGCACACTGCCAGCCTGGAACCTTTTAAATAGATTGGCATTATGAAAAACAAAACCAACTAATTTATCATAAAAATAGGCCATAAAGACTTTTTTTGTCTTGGTTTCATAATGCAGGGAGCTGACGTGATAGTGGGCCGTCCTGATCTTGGCCATTTTTCTATATGGCTGCAGAAAAAAACTATAGGCAATGCGAAATGGCTTGGAGAGGCCTGTCCCTGTGAATTCATTCCTGGCGGACAGCTGGTAATAACCGCAATCCCATGTGCCGGAAACAGCTACATTTTTCCTACCAAAAATCAAAAAGAGCCCAGCAGTAATAAGCGGGAATAATATTAACAAAAACGCCAATCCCACGGGCGAAACTGCCGCTTGGCCGGTAATTGGGAAAACCACCCCGACAGAAAGGCCAGCCGCTTGACCCGCAACTTGAGTAATCAGGGGAAATATTAAAGGCGCTCCTAAACCCAAAATAATCACCAGGGCAGCCAACCAACCTTGAGCAGCCAGCATAGCAGCAGGAACCTCTCCGGCTGCGGCGGCAGCGGTGGAACGGGAACGCGCTAGGAAAGTAATCCCAAACGCTTTGACAAAACCGGCTGCAGAAAGGCCGCTGGTCGCCGCCAACAAGGCTACCGCTAGCCCAAAAAACAACTTCATTTCCCCGGAAACCATTTGGCCAGCGCCCATGAATAACGCCTGGAAAGTCAGCCATTCACTGACAAATCCATTTAGCGGCGGCAAGCCGGCAATTCCCAGCGCACCGAGCAAAAACATTCCGGCGGTCCAGGGGAGTCGTTTTATCAGGCCGCCCATTTGTTCGATATTTCTTAACTGAACAGCCCTGATAACACTGCCGGCCGATAAAAAAAGCAGGGCTTTAAAGACGGCATGGTTGAGTAAATGATATAACCCGGCGGCCAGAGCCAAAACAGTCAAATAAGAGAGTTGATAGTAAGCAAAGATCATCGCACTGCCAAAGCCAAATAATATTATGCCTATATTTTCGATGCTGCAGTAGGCCAGAATTTTTTTCAGATCATTCTCGATCAGAGCATAAATCGCGCCAACCAGCGCGGACAAAGCTGCCAAACCAACCACTAATAAACCCCACCAAAGGGCCTGGACCCCCAAAAGGAAAAAAATAAATCGGACCATACCATACAGGGCAGTTTTGATCATCACACCCGACATCAAAGCCGAGACCTGGCTGGGAGCTTCCGGATGGGCATATGGCAGCCAAATGTGGAGCGGAACAACCCCGGCTTTTGCGGCAAAACCAAAAAAGAAAAGCAAAAACAATAGATTCAGCGTACCCGGAGTCAAAAGAGAAATACTTTGCTTCATTGCCGTAAAATCCATCGTACCAAGTTGTTGATATAATACAAGAAAAGCCGCCAGCAACATGGCCGTGCCTAAATGCGCCATGACAAGGTAAATCACTCCTGCCCTGGCCGCCTGGAGGTTTTCCGGCTCACCGACAATGAGTAAATACGAAATCAGAGTCATCAATTCCCAAGCCAATAGAAAGGTGACAATATTACCGGCGCTTACAACGCCGGCCATCGCCACAATAAATCCGACAGTCAGCGCCTGGCACCAGATAATTTTTCGAGAAGAATAGTGTCCGCGCAAATAAGCCGAGGCGTATAGCAAGCTGGGCAAGGCAACCAACAGGATAATAAAAAGAAAAAAATAAGTTATTAAATCGAATTGGCAGTTTAGGTTATTAAGGATGTAAAATTTAAATATGTCCATCGATGGCATAATCACTCTAAAACAATAGCCCCGCTTTGTCAAATTCCATCAATATATTCCACGTCCAGAGACCAGGCGGCATCCTGATATTGACAAACAATCACGCAAAACATCATAATTTACAGATGGCAAATAAATTCCTGGTGCCAATGGTTGTCGGCCTGCTAATTATGGCATTTTTTGTCGGTTGCACCGGCACCGTTGACACAACCACCACAACCGAAACATCCTCAACCACCACGACTATAACCACTACAACTGTAACCAGTACAACCACAACGCCGGCGACAACAACCTCTACCGCCACAACTTCCAGCTCCACTACAACGGTTATTGCAGCCGGACTAACCTGGAGCCAAATTACTCCTTTAACCGACTTTAGCTCCAGAGATAGCGGAGCTTGTGTCACTTTTCAAAATAAGATTTATCTTTTGGGTGGGTTTGTTACGCCACAGAATGAGACGGTCCGGACAACGAACGAAGTCCTCTACTCTTCCGACGGACTCACCTGGACAAATTATTTGGCCACCTGGCCTGCCAGAGAAAAGCTTTCGGCCACTGTCCATAATGGCGAAATCTGGATTTATGGTGGGTCGTCTTCCAGCAATAGCTATAACGATGTCTGGAAATCCAGCAATGGGACCGACTGGACACTTGTCGGATACAATACATCAATCGGATCGCGGGAATTAGCCAGCCTGGTCAGTTTTGATAATCAGCTCTGGATAGCCGGAGGAGAATTGGATGATAACAGTTATTGCGACATATGGAGCTCAAGTAACGGGCTGACTTGGGAACAAAAACAGGTTTTTCCTGGTAGCACCGGTGGCTTAAATATATTGAATAATAATCTGACATATTTGATATTTTATATCAATGGCGGGGCACAAACTATTACTTGCGAAGTCCAAACATCAACAGATGGGCTCAACTGGCAAAACACAAGCGCTACCTTTCCCAGCCAAGCCGGTTTTCCCGCTAACACCCTGGTGCAAGGAGATAAGATCTATTTGCTTGGCCTGGAAAATATTTTTCCCGCAGAAGCGTATCTAAACAAAGTATATTCATCAGTCGATGCCGTTAACTGGACACTGGTCACGGCAGAAGCCCCCTGGGTGGGCAGGGACAGGGCCTATGTTACAACAATGAATCAACAGCTTTGGTTGATTGCTGGTCGACAAAAGCAAGCGGCATTAACCTATAAGGACCTCTGGGTCTCTCCACCACAATAATAATGGATATTCCATCATCAATAGAAAAATCATTAAAAGGCTCGGTTAAGTATTTAAGCTTTTTACAATTGCTGGGGGGGCTCTCTGCCCTTTTGTTCGGCGCCGGGCTGATGTCCATCTCCTTCATTGATATCGGCCAAAATGCGGGTACCAACATCTTTCTGCGGATCATGGGCACAGGCCTCTTCCTGTTATTGGTCGGAATATATTTCGAAACCCGCTCAAAACAAAAGAAATGGAGTGCCGTACTGCAGGCGTTAAAATATCGGCCCCAAGATATCGTCTGGGTTTATCAACAGGTCAACAAGGCCGGCATGTATGTTGCTTCCCTGCCTATGTCTGATATTAAGTTGGGAACAATTAATCTGGTATATGTTTATCTGCAAAACGGTCAACACGAACTGTTCAATTTGCCGGCCGGTCAGGCTGAAGAGGTCATGAGCTTTTTCCGGACATATTTCCCGGCTATTTCTCTTGGCTATGAGCCGGAACTGGCCGCCCTCTATAAAAAAAATCCGCTCACCCTGGTTAAACAACCGCGTCGGTCAGACAAAATAAAAGAGGTCATCGTGCGCGGCCCAATTTTGTGGCGGACCTGGCTGGGGATCTGATCAGCTGTTTTTACCGGAAATTAATTTTTCAATCTGTTTCTTGGCAAAAGGTGTTTTGGAAATTATTTCGGCCGCTTCAGCCCTGGTAAAGAAAGCATCCGGCTTAAACGGCTGGCCATTTAAATAATCAAAAAATCCGCTCATTTTATCGGCCGAGATAGCCGGCGCCGCCCAATGGTCTGGAGCAACATCAGCATACGGTTTTGTAGTTATGCTTGGTTTTACATAAATTCCCGAAAATTTGGCCAGAACAACCGCCATCTGGGCCCGGCTGATTCGGCTCTCGGGCTGGAAGTTGCCGTCGGGAAAGCCCTGGAAGTAGCCCCGTTCAACGGCCAAACTGATAAAGGGGGCTTCAAACGCCTGGCTGGCAACATCGGCAAACTGGAATTTGACTTCCTTGGCAATCTCAAAACCCTTGGCCTTGACCAGCAAGACCGCCAATTCACCCCGCGTAATCTCTTTATTCGGCCGGAAGGTCTCGTCGGAATAGCCGTCCATGATATTTAAAGTCGCCAGGTATTCAATCGGTTTGCGTGCCCAAAAATCTTCTGCCACGTCAGCAAATTGCTTGAGCGGCGGCTTAGGAACGATTTCCGGCACCGGGATGGTTAATTTATCCTTGTTCAGGTTTTTTCTGACCGGTTTGTCGATCAGCTGCGCCCCTTCACGATAACCGATGGAAAAAAAGTGAGTGGCATTTTCTCCCACATCACCGAACTGGTGATAGGCATAATCAAAAGTTATTCCCGACAAGTTGAGCCCGATCCCGGCAGAATAGTTATTATCCACGCCGACCCCGCTTTCTCCAGCTTTTGGTTTTTGATCCAGGCCGACACGAAAAGCAATTGCTTCCATCGGCCAGAACTCTGTCCCGATATGCCAGGTCGCCGGCTTATTGTCCTCACGATAACTTTCGTAATCAACCAGCAGATCAAGTTTCTGGTCCGGATTGAGCCGCCAGCCCGGTTGGCCGATCAGTTTAAACCTGGCCCCGGCATGGGTGGTCATGGGAATTGATTCAACAATTTCCGGGTTGCCGCCACGGGCTTTCCAGACAAATTTCCCGCCAAAAGAGGTTGGTAAAAAGTTTTTTAGGTTTAAGCCCAAATTCAACCAATTATTAACATCCCAAAGTAAACCCAGGTCGGCATCCATGCCACCGCCGGCCACATCTTGCATCGGCGTCCCCCCACCGGCATAACCCTGCAGCATAAATTTTAGGTTAGTCCCGATGGAAAAATTACTTCCGGCATTGTTCCGTAAAAAACGGCTTAGTTTTGAACCATAAGACAAAAAGATCAGGCTGTTGTTATATTCGGCATAAGGCGAGTCCGAGCGCAGTTTGACTTCCAAGCTGGCGCCGCTTCCCTCGATGGTGGTCATGGGAATACTCCCCACGGAAACATTAACAAAACCGATTCCGACCTTGCCGATCGGCGACAAATCGGCCGCACCAAGCATCACATAATTGGCATCCGACATCATCTGCCCGGTCATGCTGACAATATTAAGATTATTATTGCGGCCCAACCCGGCCGGATTGGTAAAAATCGCGCTGGCATCGTCAGCCAAGCCAACAAAGGCGCGGCCCAAACCAAGCGGCCGGGCTCCTTCGCCAATTTCACTGATATCCAGGGCGGCAAAAGCACTGCTCGCCAACAGGCAAACAGCGGCGACAAAGAGTAATTTGTCTCGCATTATTTTTATTATCTAACTTAACCCCTATCCTGTCAACTTCTATTAATTATGTTAGAATGATCAAGTAAAATGCTCGACAAGATAAGAAATTTTTCCATCATTGCCCACATCGACCACGGGAAATCAACCCTGGCCGATCGTCTGCTGGAATATACCGGGACCATTGAAAAACGGCAGATGAAAGAACAGGTCCTGGATACCATGGACTTGGAACGTGAGCGGGGGATCACCATCAAAGCCCAAGCGATTCGTATCGACTACAATGGCTATACCCTGAATTTAATTGACACCCCCGGCCATGTCGATTTTTCCTATGAAGTTTCCCGCTCGCTTGCCGCCTGCGAAGGGGCGCTATTGATTATCGATGCCACCCAGGGGATTGAGGCCCAAACCCTGGCCAACGCTTATCTGGCCTTGAATAATAATTTGACGATTATCCCGGTCATTAACAAAATTGATCTGCCTAATGCAGAAATCGACAAGGCCCTGGAAGAGATAAAAAATGTTTTTGGTTTTGACAAGGAAGAGGTTATCCTGGCCAGCGCCAAAGAAGGGCTCGGCATCAAGGAAATCCTGGAGGCAATTATCGCCAAAATCCCTCACCCAAAAGGGAAAGAAGAAGCCCCGCTCCAAGCCCTAATTTTTGACTCCCACTATGACGTTTATCGTGGGGTGGTTGCTTATGTCAGGATTGTGAACGGGGTAATGAAAACAGGGACAAAGGTCAAAATGATGGGCAGTGGGATTGATTATGAGGTCCTGGAAGTTGGCTCCCTCAAACTTGGTTTTGTCCCGAGGCAAGAATTGCCAGCCGGCGAGGTCGGCTATTTAATTTCTGGAGTCAAAAATGTCCGCGAGTGCCGGGTTGGTGATACGATCACAGAAACGGCCCGACCGGCGCAAGAGGCCCTCCCTGGTTATAAGCCGATCAAGCCGATGGTTTATTGCGGTATATATCCAGTCAATCCCGGTGATTTTGAACACCTCAAAGATTCTCTGGAAAAGCTACAGCTCAATGACGCCGCCCTCTTCTATGAACCGGAAACTTCGGCCGCCCTGGGGTTTGGTTTTCGCTGCGGCTTTCTCGGGCTGCTTCATTTGGAAATTGTCCAGGAACGGTTGGAGCGCGAATACAATATCGACCTGATTGCCACTGCCCCCAACGTCATTTACAAAATTAACTTTCAGCATAAACCATCGCTCATGATTGATAATCCGGCCGATTTTCCTGATCCCTCGGAAATTGAAAGCATCGAGGAGCCCTACAGCAAGGTCACCCTCTTCTCCCCGAGCGAATATGTTGGCGGGCTGATGTCCCTGGCCACAGATAAGCGCGGAATATTTAAAGGGATGGAATATCTGGACCCGACCCGCGTCATGCTCACCTATGAAATCCCCTTGGCCGAATTAATCTCGGAATTCCATGACATCATGAAATCGGTCTCGCGCGGCTACGCTTCAATGGATTATGAAATTATCGGTTATCTGCCATCTGACCTGGTCAAACTTGATGTCCTGTTAAATGGTGAACCGGTCGATGCACTGTCAACCCTGGTCCATAGGGAAAAAGCTTACTATCGCGGCAAGCGCCTGGTGGAAAAACTGAAAGAGGTAATTCCCCGGCACCAATTTCAGATACCGATCCAAGCCTCGATCGGCAGTAAGATCATCGCCCGAGAAACCAAGCCGGCTTTGCGCAAAGATGTTTTAGCCAAATGTTATGGCGGGGACATTACCCGCAAACGGAAGCTACTTGAAAAACAGAAAGAGGGAAAACGCCGCATGAAAAGGGTCGGCGCGGTTGATGTCCCACAGGAAGCTTTCATGGCCGTGTTACGGATCAGCTAAGATATGCCTGACGTCTCCTCGCTATATATCCATGTTCCTTTTTGCCGGCAGAAATGCAACTACTGCGACTTTATCTCGCTCGCCGGGAAAGAAGACTTAATTGATCAATACGTCGATTCTCTCATCAGAGAAATATCCGAAAAATTAACCAAAGAGACACAACTAAAAACCATCTATTTTGGCGGCGGGACACCAACCCTCCTCTCGCCGCAACACTTTTCCAGGATTTTGGAAACTGTGAGCTGGACGCCATCTTCCGAAATTACGGTAGAGGCTAATCCTGGGACAGCCAGCCTGGAAAAATTAAAAATTCTCCGTGACTTAGGGATTAATCGACTTTCGCTTGGCGTTCAATCATTCAATGATACCCACTTAAAAACCTTAGGGCGAATTCACGACTCTAATCAGGCCTTGAAGTTCTATCGGGATGCCCGGACTGCCGGCTTTGAAAATATTAACCTTGACCTGATCTTTGCCCTACCCAATCAAACCCTGGCCGAGTGGCAGGCCGACCTGCAACAAGCTATTGGCCTGCGACCAACTCACCTTTCTACCTACAACCTGATTATTGAAGAAAATACCCCCCTACACTCCCAAATCCGCACTCCAACAAGCCAGCTTTCCCCCCCCAGCGAGGATGAGGAGGCAGAGATGTATGAATATGCAATTGACACCTTTCTTCAGGCCGGTTACAAACAGTATGAAATTAGTAATTTTGCCCAGCCAAATTTTGAATGTCGCCATAACATTAATTATTGGCAGATGGGGAATTGGCAGGGAGTTGGCGTTGGAGCCCATTCACACGTCGACGGAAAGATCTGGGCTGGCACCAGCAGTCTTGAAGAATACTGCCAACAGGAAAGAGAACTTATTACCAGAAATACCATTTCTGCCGGCGAAGTGATTATGATGGGGCTAAGGCTGCTGATGGGCATTCCGGCAACAAAGTTTTGTGGTTTTGAAAAAGAGGTTTCCGGGTTAATTGAAGAGGGGTTAATGGAAGCACATGAAAACAACTACCGCTTAACCAATAGAGGATTATTCCTGGGCAACCAGGTTTTCGCCCACTTTGTCTGAATATTGACAGCAACTTCTGCATAATGCTATAATTAGCACTCAACATTAGAGAGTGCTAACATGATGAAACAAATCGAATTAGACGAGCGCAAAAAAAAGATCCTGGAAGCCATTGTCCGGGATTACCTGCACACAGCCGAGCCGGTCGGCTCGCGGACCATTTGGCGGGCCTATATGCCCGATCTTTCCCCGGCCACAATCCGTAACGAAATGGCCGACCTGGAAGAGCTGGGTTTTATTATTCAACCCCACACTTCTGCCGGCCGGATACCAACTGACCTTGGCTATCGTTTTTATGTTGATCACTTGATGAAGAGCCGACAACTGACTATCAAAGAAGAGGAAGTGGTCCGTGAGGGGCTCTCGACAGTAAAAATCGATATCGAAGAAGCCATGCATCAGACGCTCAAGGTCCTCTCCCATCTGGTTGAATATGCTTCTTTGGTAGCCACGATCGACAACAAGACCCGGGTTTATTCTTCCGGGTTTGCCAATATGCTTAAACAACCGGAATTCTGCGACATCAATTATACTCGACAAGTGATGGAAACGCTGGAGAAAGAAGACCTAATGGCAGAAATGTTCAAGGAATATACCACCACCGGCGGCGTAACCATCCGCATCGGCAGTGAAAACAGTTTTAAAGAGGTTAAACATTGCAGCGTGGTTATGAGTTCCTACGAAGCCAAAAATGTCGCGGCGGGCGGACTGGGCGTCATTGGACCGACCCGCATGGGCTACGCTAAAACCGCCGGCATCCTGGAATATCTTTCCCGTCGGCTGGAAAATCTCCTGGAGGGATAAATGAGCGAAGAACTAGAAACAATTCAACCAGAATTGCCACCGGAAAAAAGCGAACTCGAGCTGTTGGCAGAAGAGCTGGAAGCCACCAAACAAAAATATCTGCGGGCTTTGGCAGACTTTGATAATTATAAAAAACGGAGCAACCTGGAGCGCGACCAGTTTGTGCAATTTGCCAATGAAAATCTGATCAAGGAATTGCTGCCCATTATGGACAATTTTGCCCGGGCTTTGCCAACAGTCAAAGATGAGGATGTCTTAAAAGGACTCTCACTGATCAGCAAGCAACTTGGTGATGCGCTGGGTAAGTTCGGCCTCAGGGAAATCCCCGCCGTCAATCAGCCTTACGACCCAAATTTTCACGAAGCAATTTTGCAAAAGGAATCAGCAGGACCGGAAGGGATTAATTTGGAAGAGTTACAAAAGGGCTACAGCCTGCATAGCCGGGTGATCAGGCCCTCAATGGTTATCGTCAGTAAGAAAGGAGCAAAGTAAACATGGCACAAGAAAAAATCATCGGCATCGACTTGGGGACGACAAATAGCTGCGTAGCGGTAATGTCCGGAGGAGAACCAACTGTTATTGCCAGCGCTGAAGGGGGACGGACCACCCCATCGGTTGTCTCATTTATGAAAGACGGGTCACGGGTTGTCGGACAGGTTGCCAAACGGCAGGCTATCACTAATCCGGAACATACGATTGCTTCAATCAAGCGTTTTATCGGCCGTCGACATGATGAAGTTGGCGAAGAGTTGAAATATGTCCCCTACCAAGTTGCCCGTGGCAGCAAGGGGGAAGCGACCGTCAAGGTTGAAGGGAAAGAATTCAGCCCGCCGGAAATTTCGGCCATGATTTTACAAAAGATGAAACAATCAGCCGAAGATTTTTTAAGCGAACCGGTCAAAAAAGCGGTCATCACCGTCCCCGCCTATTTCAACGACAGCCAGCGTCAGGCCACCAAAGATGCCGGGACAATCGCCGGGCTAGAGGTTGTCCGTATCATCAACGAACCGACAGCCGCCGCGCTGGCCTATGGTTTGGACAAAAAGAAAAACGAGAAAATTGCTGTCTATGATCTGGGTGGCGGCACATTCGATATCTCTATCCTGGAAATTGGCGAAGGAGTTTTTGAGGTCAAATCGACCAACGGCGATACCCACCTGGGGGGAGACGATTTTGACCAGCACATTATTAAATGGCTGCTGGATGAATTCAAGAAAGACCAAGGTATTGATCTGTCAAAAGATCGCATGGCCATGCAACGGCTGAAAGAAGCGGCCGAAAAAGCCAAATGTGAGCTCTCCACCACCGCGGAAACAGAAATCAACCTGCCGTTTATCACGGCCGACCAGAGCGGGCCGAAACATCTGGTCCTTAAATTGACCAGGGCCAAAATGGAACAATTAGTCGCTGACTTGATTGAACGCAGCATTGAACCTTGCCGCAAAGCACTGGCCGATGCCGGTTTGACTGCTAAGGAAATTGATGAAGTCATTTTGGTTGGCGGCATGACCAGAATGCCCAAAGTCCAGGAGGCGGTTAAAAACTTTTTTGGCAAAGAGCCCCATCGCGGGGTCAACCCGGATGAAGTCGTGGCTATCGGCGCGGCAATCCAAGGCGGCGTACTGGCCGGTGAAGTCAAAGAGCTTGTATTACTTGATGTTACTCCGCTGACTTTGGGGATCGAGACACTCGGGGGAGTAATGACACCATTGATCGAGCGTAACACCACCATCCCGACCTCAAAAAGCCAGGTTTTCTCCACCGCCGCTGACGGGCAGACCTCGGTAGAAATCCATATCCTACAAGGGGAACGAGCCATGTCGACAGATAACCGGACGCTGGGTCGTTTCCATCTTGATGGCATCCCTCCAGCGCCTCGCGGTATTCCGCAGGTTGAAGTCACCTTTGACATCGATGCCAACGGCATCCTCAACGTCAAAGCCAAAGATAAGGGGACCAACCGGGAACAGAAAATAACCATTACCGCTTCATCCGGGCTCTCTAAAGATGAAATCGACAAGATGAAAAAAGAAGCCGAATCCCATGAGACTGACGACAAAAAGAAGCGGGAAGAGGCCGACCTCAAGAACCAGGCTGATGCCATGTGTTATTCGGCGGAAAAAACCATCAAGGATGCCGGAGACAAGATCGATGCCGGCTTAAAGGAAAAAGTCGAAAAATCAATTGCTGAAACCCGCCAAGCACTAGAAGAAAAAGATCCGGCAAAAATTAAAACCGCTTTTGAGCTTTTACAAAAAGATTTATACGAAATGTCGGCCAAGCTTTATGAGGCCAACAAGGAGCAACAACCCCCGACTTCGGGCGACAGCGAGAAGACAGTGGAAACCGATGGAGAGATTAAAGAAGAAAAATAAATGAAGAGGGATTATTATGAAACCCTCGGTGTAGCCAAGGGGGCCTCACAAGACGAGATCAAAAAAGCTTATCGTAATCTTGCCCGCAAGTACCATCCGGATGTCAATAAAGAACACGGCGCAGCTGACAAGTTTAAAGAAATCAACGAAGCTTATCAGATCCTGTCCGATCCCAATAAGCGTTCCCAATACGATTATTACGGCCAAGCCGGCCAGACAGGCGGCGGGTTTGGCGGTTTTGATTATAGCGGCACCCAGGGGGGCTTTGAGAGCTTCGGAGATTTTGGCGACCTGTTTGACATGTTCTTTGGCGGCCAGCAACGTGGGGCAGCCAGGCGGGGTGGACCAGAGAGAGGCGAAGACCTGCGAATGCAGATCAACCTGAACCTTCATGATGTGCTGCATGGGCTGGAAAAAGAGTTAGAAGTCCCGCACCTGGTGGCTTGCACAATATGTAAAGGTTCCGGGGCCAAACCAGGCACCACCCCAATCAAATGTTCCACCTGCCAGGGCTCTGGCCAGGTCAAGCGGACCCAACGAACTATGCTGGGCGCTTTTACCCAGGTTACCCCCTGCCCAACCTGTCATGGCAGCGGGGAGATGGTCAAAACACCCTGCAGTAATTGCAGCGGCAGCGGCCGGGAAAAGAAGAAACATGTTATTAAAGTCAAAGTTCCGGCAGGCATTGAGTCGGGCCATTCACTGCGGGTCAGTGGGGCTGGCAATGCCGGGCTCAAAGGTGGCCCGGCCGGAGATTTATACGTCCTGGTCAATGTCGAACCGCACCCGCATTTTAACCGTGACGGCAACAACCTCTATTACCGCACGCAGATATCTTTTCTCCAGGCGATTCTGGGAGATGAAATCAAGATACCTACGCTCGAAGGTGACAGCATTTTGAAAATTCCGTCCGGCACCCAACCAAATACAAATTTTAAAATTAAGGAACGAGGGCTACCCCAGCTTAACCATCGAGAAAAGGGTTCGCTTTATGTCCTGGTAGAAGTCCAGATCCCGACCAAGCTTACCCGGGAACAGGAAAAACTCTTGAGGAATTATCGCGATGTCACTGCCTAGATTATTTGTCCCAGCCACCCAGCTTCCCCGGATCATTGGTGACGATGTCCATTACCTCAAGGCTGTGATGCGGCTTAAACCGGGCGATGAATTAGAAATATTTGACGGGACAGGTAAAATCCATCTGGCAAAAATTGAATCGTTTGAAGCTGACGAAATACTTTGTCGCCTGCTCTCTTGGCGCCTGGCAGATAGCGAACTCCCCTGCCAAATTACCCTGGCCCAGGCGCTCCCCAAGGGACAAAAGATGGACTTTATTATTGAAAAGGGCACCGAGCTGGGGGTCCACCAGATTATTCCGCTCCTGACAGAAAGGACCATTGCCCAAAAGGCTAAACCTGGCCGCTGGCAAAAACTGGCCAAAGAGGCCGCCGAGCAATCGGGCCGGGCAATTGTCCCAACCATAAAAGAAACATTGGAATTTGCAGGATTGTTACGACAAGCTAACAGCTACCAATTAGCGATCATCCCCTGGGAACTGGAAAGAAAGACCACTTTAAGGGATATCCTAACCACCAAACCACCCAAAAATATCTTGATTGTAATTGGTCCTGAGGGAGGATTTTCACAAGCAGAAATTTCCGCCGCCCTGGCAGCCGGGATCATCCCTGTCAGCCTGGGAAAAAGGATACTACGCACAGAAACTGCTGCCCTAGCTACTCTAGCCGTACTGGCTGACTATTGGAGCGGCACAACAAAAAAATAGGGGAGCCCTACTCCCCTCTAAAGTATCCAAGTTGCCTTTAAAGGTTTTTGGGCTCCCGCTATTCTTATAACACTAACGGCTGGCTGACAGCAAAGGTAATACCCTTCGCTGACAGAGTCGGTGTCGAGCCATTGGCTCTGACAATCGCGTATCCGACCTCGATACCAGTTTTACCCAGTCCGAGACCCAGATCCACGTTTACACCTGCAGCACCTTGTACGCCGTAGGAACCAGTCTTGCGACCAGAACCATAGACAACGTAGTTGGCGCCACCGGAAACATAAGTGTCAAGGCCACCCAGCCATTCGGCCGGCAGCTTAACAACCACATCTCCGTAGACAGGAATGGCCTTAATATCGGCGTCATTGATGTCTTTTCCGTAAACGCCTCCAAGACCAACCTTATACTTCACTGAATTGGCCGAAAGACCAACCCAAGTGCCGAGGGCTAGAGGATCATCGAGAACGATGTCACCCCTTAAACCAACGGTTCCCATTACGCCCTTTCCGCAATTTTGGTAAATACCAACAATGTCGGAATTCAGGCCCCAACCAAACACTCCACTAACCTTTGGCGGTGGTGGCGGTGGTGGCGGTGGCGGTGGCGGCGGTGGTGGTGGCGGTGGTGGCGGTGGTGGCGGTGTCACTACTTTCTTCTTGATAACTTTCTTGGCAGGGGCTTTTTTCACTGCTTTTTTCTTAGTCGCTTTTTTAGCGGCAGCATCAGCGGTGTATACACCAGCCACGCCAACTAGGAAACCAAGAAGTACAAATAATGCAACTAACTTCTTCATAATAATTTTCACCTCCTTTGTATTCGGATTATAGCAACCGAGCTATTTTTGTCAATAGGGTTTCTATCCCAAACTTAACCAAATGGCCGACGAAAACCAATCGTAATTATCGCGCCTTTTTGCGACGGGACAACTCCGCTGCGCAAAATCGCATATCCCAGCTCTCCGAACAAAACCCCGTTAAATCCCTCCCCCTCGACCCCATAAAACACTTCACCGCCAACCGTCCCCGGCTTACTGCCGGTTGTTAGGGCAACGTAATTCAGGCCTGCTCCCAGGTAACTTGACGGCCCGGCCAGCCAGCCAGGCGGGAAATTCATAATTACATCAAAATTGACCGGCACATAACGCCGGCCGCCGTCGCGGGGCTGGACCAGGCCAGTACTGAAACGCAAAGCAGTAGTGGCCGGCCCAAAAATAAAACTGGTTGGCACCCGTACTTCTCCCAGCACCCCG
>Ga0208373_1001384_pt1 | contig 32820 bp, 37 predicted proteins | sample RifOxyC2_FD_184036 | JGI IMG/M metagenome (GOLD analysis project Ga0208373, IMG submission 184036) | Soil microbial communities from Rifle, Colorado - Rifle Oxygen_injection C2 (SPAdes) | ecosystem: Environmental > Terrestrial > Deep subsurface > Rock core/Sediment | place: Rifle, Colorado... | reverse complement strand
TACTTTCCCATTTTTCGTACAATCAGTACTGCTACAGTATTTGCAAGATATTTCCATAATTCTTCCACTTGGTTTGTTTAACATAATACAAATATAATAAAAATATCTATCTTATGTTAACACTCTCAAAAATTCTTTAGGTGCCTTAGCAGATTTATCTTATTATATTGATTATTCTTTGGGATTTATCAGACCTAAAGATAAAGATACTTCACAAACAATAACAGCTACTTTGTCAAGTTCTGAAATAAGTTCATTAGAGAATTATTTTGAAAGATGGTCTGTATATGATATTCAATCTCTAATAAATTCTATCAGTACAAAGTCTGAGGAGTTTAAAAGGAAATGGGCTAAGAAGTGTATTAATTTAAAAGAAGAATTAAACGGTGAAATAACAACCCTTAATTATTCTAATCTGAATGTAGGGGTGAAAAATGGAATTGTAAATTATTTACGATTTAATATCAAAAATTTACCAAATGAAGAAATTCCGGTTTTTAAAAATATTAATCCTTATAGTACAAAATCTGAAATTATGTCATACTTAGGTCAATATATAAAGTTTGAAACGGGTGAGTATTATAATTCAAGATTAATATACACATGGGCACTAAATGATATATTAGATATTCGTATTGCCTTTAATAATCAAGAAAAATTAACCAATATTCAAATTATAAAAAAGTAGATTTAATTTCAAAGGTGCATCATGAAACTCATTCTTCTTTTCATTTTTCTTCTCACCTTCAGCATTTTTGCAAATGCCAAAACGATTAGCTCTACTAAAACGGGTGGCGAGTGGAATAATCCCAAAACATGGGTAAAAGGGAAAGTACCAACTGAAAATGATAATGCAATTATCAAAGGTGAGGTTGTTATCAAGACAGCAGATACTGTCCATAAGATTACAATACAGAAAAATGCTAAGCTTGTGGTTGACAATACCGAACAAACAAGTTTTCTTGTTAAGACTATTGTATATATTTCAGGAAAGCTGGAAATCAAAGGCATAGGTCATTTGAGAATTTGGGAAAATATCAAAAAAACAAAAACCGGAGTAATTGACAATAGGGCTGTTATTGAAGTTGGTCAATAGTATAAAGTGAACGAATTTTTTTTATGCTTTTTCTAAAACGTGTTTGATTTTTCTTACACCTTTAATAAGTTCATTAGAAGGTTTATCTAATTTAATATCATTATAAAGTTCATCCACGAGGAATTCCAAATCAAGCTTGGTTTTCTCTTCGAGATAAGCTTTTTTAAAAGAAGTATCCTTCATTTTCAGTTTAAAATATTTTTTGGAGTTATTCATATCACAAATATAAAAATTTTGGCGTCTAATATTCACCATTGTTGATAATTACTCATAATTTGGTTTGATGATAATATGCACTTGTTTGGCTATATAAGTGCAGTTTGTCTGAATTCTTTTTCAATTACTGCAATTTCATTTCTTACTCATCAGTTAAGCTATAAATATAATTAACGCTTATCTGTCTCTTTCCAATTTTTCCATATTATATAATTAATGTTACTTTAATGTGATTTTGTTCAAAGACAGCCACTGTTCTTTGTGGCACAAGCATTGTAAACCATAAGTCTTAAACGTAGATAAACACATTAAATGATTAAGCGGATTTTAAGTTAAATAGTTTTGAAAATTGAAAATTATAAATTAAAAATTTAAAAATAGATGGATTCTCAAGGGAAAAAATATTATGGAGTTGATGTCAAGACAGACGAAAAAGCTGTCGTTGAAGCATTGCTTCATGATAAACAACTTTTCGAGAATCCTGAACTAATCAGGAAAGTAGCATTTGATTTCTCAGAAGTATTTCCTGCTGAACTTTTTGACGTTACGGGTGAAGTACTTGATTTTATAAAAAGCATGGATGCTCAGGTCAGAATGGATTCTCAAACTAAAGAGGTGAAAGGTGCTTAAGGAGATTTACACTGCGGCAATGGGTATGATTCCCCAGCAGACAAAGCTTGAGGTAACTGCGAACAATATCGCAAATGCCAACACAACAGGTTATAAGCGGGAAGCTGTGTTTGAAAGAAACCTTATTGATGCAAAGCAAAATCTCAACAATGTTCCCGGTGATGTTGAACAGGATGATCCGCCAATGGGAACTTATGTTGATTTTTCCAGCGGCAGTTTTAACCAGACCGATAACCCGCTTGACCTCGCAATAGAGAATCAGAACGGATTTTTTGTTCTTCAGGATGAAGCCGGAAATTCGTTCTATTCCAAAGCGGGACACTTTAAACTTTCAACGGACGGAACGGTTCAAGCCATGGATGGCAAATATTTGATGGGGCTGAATGGTTATTTATCAATCAGCAACGAGTTTATGAAAAATGAGTCCGGGGTTAACAATTCAAATGCGATGAATCTAAGAATTGCAGAAAACGGTGATGTATTCATCAACGATTTGAATATCGGCACAATTCAGATTGCAGTAACAGATAATCTCGAGTCTCTGAAAAAGGTATCCGACACTTCATTCGTAACAGGTGAAGGAGCTTTACTCAACAACCTTCCTCAGGAAGAGGTAGTTTTACGCCAGGGATGGCTCGAAAATTCAAACGTTGACGTGATTAAGGAAATGGTGTCAATGATTGAACTTCAGAGGGCTTATGAAGCAGGCAGTAAGGTTATCCATGCCAATAATGAAACACTTGAAAAGAGCATTTCATTAGGCAGGTACTATTAGAATTGATAACGATGTCATTCTGAACTTGGTTCAGAATCCATCAAACACCATACTCTTGATGCTGAAATGAATTCAGCATGACAAAAAAAGGTTTTTGAAAATTTTTTTCAGGATGAACAAATGGATAAAACGCTAAGGACGGCGGCATCGGGGTTGACAGCCCAACAACGGTTTGTTGAAATAATCGCAAACAATCTGTCAAACGTCAACACAACCGGTTTCAAAAAGACTAGGCCAGAGTTTCATGATTTGCTTTATGAAACTCTGAAGCCTGCCGGCGGTAACCGTACAGACGGAGTCGAACCTCTTAATGAAGTTCAGATTGGTTCCGGTACCGAGCTAACTGCTACAACGAAGCAATTCTCCCAGGGAGATGTAAAAGAAACAAGTAATCCTCTCGATATAGCAATAAACGGGGAAGGATTTTTCATCATACGCAAGCCTGATAATTCTTATGCTTACTCAAGAGATGGCTCATTCCAGCTTGACAGAAACGGGCAGATTGTAACATCTCAGGGATATTTTCTCGAACCGGGTTTTAATATTCCGGCAGAAACCCTGGCAGTAACAATTACAAGAGATGGAGTTGTAAGTGTCAGGACAGATGTTACTGAAGAGGAACAAACGCTCGGACAAATCGAGCTAGCACGGTTTATTAATCCTGCAGGACTGCACGCAATCGGGGATAATCTTTTTGTTGAGACACCTGCATCAGGCAAGGCAATTTTTGAACAGCCGGGAATTAATAATACAGGAGAACTTGTACAGAGCCACCTTGAGCAATCCAACGTTGACGTTGTCGAAGAGATGATAAATATGATTGTTGCCCAGCGTGCTTATGAACTTAATTCGAAAGCTGTAACCACAGCTCAGGAATTGTTGAACACAGCAGTAAATCTTAAGAGATAATAAATGAATTTTATATTTAAAAATATTAATAGCGATTGTCACACTGAGCATTGTCGAAGTGTGAATATGAAATGTAAGAGACTGTCTTCGACAAAGCTCAGACTGACATTTTTACTTTTTTTACTTTTTTCATTTTGTTCGATAGCAATTTCCAAATCAACATTTTCAAGTGAGAGACTAAAACAAGCTTGTATAGATTATGCTCAGAGTATTGTCGGTAATAATGCCGAAGTCAACCTGATTGAAAAAATTGAAGCTCAGGCATTTGAAGAATCAGGTATTACAGCAATCTGCACTGGGGACGAAAAATCATTGCATGGAAATTGTTTTATCGGAATCGAATTTTACAGGAATGGTTTTCTAATTAGAAGACTTCAAATACCTGCTAGGATAAAGATTTTCATGGAAGTACCGGTTGCTGTGAAGACCCTTTTCAGAGGTGCTGTGATTCAAGGTGATGATATAAAAATTGAGAAGAAGGATATTACAAACTACCGTGCTTCGGATATTCTCAATCCGGAAGAAATAATCGGGAAAAAAGTCAGAAACAATATACCTGCCAATGGTATCGTTGTCAGGTTATCAATCGAAAATGAGAAAGTCATTAATCGTGGCGATAAAGTGAAAATAGTAGTGGTATCGGGCGCTATAAAAATTACTGCGGCTGGCGAAGCACTTCAGGACGGAGCAACAGGGGATTTGATTCTCGTAAAAAGGGAAGGAACCCGGACTAAGCTGCAGGGCAAAGTTGCCGCCGATGGTACAGTAATTATTGCTCAAAATTAATTGGTGGAACTATGAAAAAGTTTTTTATAATCAGCATAACAGCAATATGGATTTGTTGCTTTTACGGCATGGATGCCGTTTATGCTCAATTTATTCAGAATAGCGCCCGCTCACTATTTTCGGATGTCAAAGCTTTCAAGGTCGGCGATGCTATAATGGTACTAATAATGGAAGATACTCAGGCAGATAATTCCGCTACTACGAGCGACAGCAGGTCTTCCGATATTTCTGCCGGATTCGATTTTTCTACGGGTGAAAGTGGATTCAATGGCAGTGGAGGCTTGGAAACAGGTACATCTTTCAAAGGTCAGGGACAAACCCAAAGAAAAGAGAAAATCCGCTCGCGACTTAGCGCAAGGGTGATGGAGGTTGATGATAATGGCAACCTGAAAATTGAAGGTACAAGAAGCACAAGAGTAAATGGTGAAAATCAGAAGATTGTTATAAAGGGTTTTGTCAGGCCCGTTGATGTACTTCCAAACAACTCAATTTATTCATACAGCATTTTGGATTTGACTCTTGAAATATACGGCGACGGCTCGGTATCAAAAATACAGGAGCCGGGCTTAATCACAAGTTTCTTAAGATTTTTATTTTAAGTTAAGAAAATATGAATCGTATGAAAAGGAAATATTCGGATTTAATTATGAAGCTGACAGTAATGTTTATTTTATCGGCTCTGACGCTTATTGAAGCTCAGTCTGCAAGAATAAAAGACATTGCAACTATTGAGGGTGTTACAGGTGTTCAGGCCATCGGATATGGATTAGTAACAGGTTTGAATAACACTGGCGACAACCAGCGTTCGACATATACCGTTCAATCTGTTTCAAACATGCTGAAAAGATTTGGGTTGACAATACCTCAGACTGACCCGCGAATCAGGAATGTAGCCGCAGTAATGGTAACAGCCACACTTCCGACATTTTCCCGTCCCGGTTCAAAGATAGATGTCCAGGTTTCTTCAATCGGAGATGCAACTTCTTTACAGGGTGGTATATTGTTAATGTCTCCTGTATCAACAGCAAACGGAACTATTATTGGCATGGCTCAGGGAGCATTGTCAGTCGGAGGCTTTGATTTTCAGGCTATGGGTTCAAGAGTAACCAGAAATTTTGTTACATCGGGCAGAGTTCCGAATGGATTAATTCTCGAAAAAGAAATACCGGGTACAATAATACAGAACCAGCAAATAAAAATAATTCTAAGAGACCCTGATTTTACAACTGCAAATAATATTGCTAATGCTGTAAATGGATTGTCGAATCTCGCAAACTCGGCATTCGCTCTCGATGGAGGGACTGTGCAGGTTCAACTCCCCACAACAATAACTCAACAACAGATTGTTCAGACAATTTCGCAGATTGAATTGCTGAATGTTGTGAGTGACCCTATAGCAAGAGTTGTTATTAATGAAAGGACTGGTACAATAGTAGTTGGAGGAAATGTACAGCTTCTTCCTGCAGTGATAGCTCACGGCGGATTAGAAATTCAAATTCAAAGACAAGTTGTTTTTGCACAACCGGCACCTTTTACTATATTTAATAAAGCATGGCCTATGGCTGGTGTTGCAACAATCACAGCAGATGAACAAATAAATCCTGCAATGCCGTTAAATACGCCAACTCCTGCTACTGTTCAGGACATTGCAAATTCATTAAATCTTTTGAAGGTAAAACCGAGGGACCTGATTTCGATATTTCAGGCTCTGAAAGAATCCGGTTCTTTACAGGGAGAATTGATAATACAGTAAATTATGGATAATTCGATTCAAATATATAACACTTTATCTGATACGGAAGTCCAAAGAAATAAATTGAACGAATCTGCTCAATTAAAATCTGCTTCCGATAAAAGTATAAATTTATCAGATGCTGAAAAAGCAAAGATAGCTGATGCTTCGAGAGGTTTCGAATCTATGTTTGTGAACATTATGTTCAAAGAAATGAAAAAAGGATTTCTCGAAAAGGATAAGGATGAAGAAAACGATAGTCTGACTGTGTTTGGAGCAGACACATTCGAGGGATACACAGACATGATGTTCTCAGATGAAATTTCAAAGAGTGGGACAGGAATCGGAATAGCTGAAATGATTTATTCACACCTTACAGGCGGTGATACATTAAAACCCATAACAATGGAAGTGCTCGATAAAATACCGGAAGTCAAAGTTGAACCTTCAATATTAAAAGCCCCTGTGGAAAGCAATCCGATTAAGGAATCAAAGCCGACTATTTTCGGAGATTCTTTTATTGACAGGCTTAATTCAAGAATAAGTAAATATGAGAATATTATAAATGAAGCTTCAAACACTTTTAAAGTGCCAAAAAATATAATAAAGGCAATTATTGGTGCCGAGTCGGCAGGTAGGTCTGATGCTGTATCTTCGGCAGGTGCCAAGGGCCTTATGCAGTTAATGGATGGAACTGCCGATAATTTAGGTGTGAAGAATTCATATGACCCAAAACAAAATATTTTTGGCGGTACAAAATATATAAAGTTGATGCTTGATAAGTTTGACGGAAATATTGATTATGCTCTTGCGGCATATAATGCAGGCCCGGGGAATGTTATGAAATACTCCGGTATTCCCCCGTTCAAAGAGACTCAGTCTTATGTTGTAAGAGTCAAGAAATATATGAAAATTCTTAATAATGAATTGTAATAAGTAAATTAATAACAGGTGTCAGGATGACCAATTTATTAACATATTTGAAATACGAAAAACAGCTTTTGAAAGAGATGATTGTACTTGCTCAAAAGCAGCAGTCTGCTCTTATCAAATTCAATACAAACGAACTCGACAGGATTACATCCTATCAGTCCGAAGTGTCGAAATCCCTGAAGCAAGCTGAGGAAAAGCGAATCAAAATGCTGATGTCAATGTTTGGCGTCTCGAGGGTTGAAGCAACAAATATGCGTCTTTCTGCAATCATTGAAAAAATGAATAAAGAAGATGTTCTCGAACTCGAAACTATGAAAGGTGAATTGAATTCGCTAATCGGCAATCTTCAGCATTTTAATACTTTGAATAGAGTCCTTGCAAACCGTGCAAGAAACAGCGTTAGGGAAATTTTAACGATTTTAACAAACGGGACGAATAATGTTTGTAATGTAAAAGTATAATAATTAAAAATTAAGATATTTTAAAATTTATCCTAAAATAAAATATGTCAAGTTTTTCATCATTGGAAATCGGTAAAAGAGGGTTGCAGGCACAACGTCTCGGCCTCGACGTAACAAGTAATAATATTGCTAATGTCAATACTCCTGGCTATGCCAGGAGACAGGCTATATTGATAGAAACTTCTCCTCAGCAAATATTAGCCGGTTTTATTGGAACCGGTGTCCTTGTTGACAATATCAGAAGTTACAGGGAGGAATTTTTTGACAGAGAAATACGCAAAAATATGTATCAGCAAACCGGCTTCGAAACTGACGAGACTATATTCCAAAGAATCGAAAGTATTTTATCCGAACCCTCTGAGTTAGGATTGAATGAATCTGTAACCAAATTTTTTAATGCTTTTGAAGAAGTATCCCAAAATCCCGAAGATGTTGCTAACAGGCAGTATTTACTCGATACTGCTCAAACAATGGTTGACCAGTTCCATACAATATCAAGCCGGCTAACGGATTTGAAGGGTGAATTGAAAAGTAAATTTGTCCAGGACATTGATAGTGCTAATAAATTGATTGCCGAAATAGCCGGATTGAATCAAAAAGTATATTCGAGTTATTCACTACCGGGTGGTGACGCTCAGACTTACATAGACCAAAGGGAACTAAAACTTGAGGAACTTTCAAAGATTGCAGGTATCACAGTAACACAAAGCGATTACGGAAGTGTTAATGTATTTATTAACGGCAAAAATATTATTAATCAGGATACATATTATAATTTAAGGCTTAATGAACAGACAAGCCCTTTGACAGGCACTACGATTCAGGTTGAAGCCGTTGACCCAAATGGAAATGCCCAATTTGTTTTTCCTCCCGGAGGCGAGCTTGCTTCGATTGCCAAGCATTTTAATACAACATTAAATGAGCTTAGCTCAGGTTTTTCGATAATGAGAAATCTAAATGATTATGCTGATGCTATTGTGTCAAATGTCAATCTTGAAATGAATAGCGGCTATGGACTTGACGATACAACTCCACCACCACCCGGAAGAGATTTCTTCGAACCTGCAGGTTTAACAGCCGCTTCAATTAATATTTCAAACGATGTGGCTAATCCAAGAGATATTCCTTTGTCATCAGCTCCGGGAGAACCCGGTAACAGTAATATTGCACTCAACATAGCAAGCATGACAGATACTCAAACTTTCATTAAGGATTATATAAGGCTTATTGGAAAAATAGGTCAAATGGGGAAGGATGCTTCAAATGGGAAAAGCACGACTAAATTGGTTGCAGACCAGCTCTCTAATCAAAGAGAATCAGTAATCGGTGTGAATCTTGATGAAGAAGCAGTCAACCTGATAAAATTCCAAAAAGCATTCGAAGCTTCTTCGCGTGTTGTGAATTTAGCAAATGAAATTCTCGGAACAATTGTTAATCTAGGAAGATAATTATTGGTTTTTATATGAGAATAACACAAAATTCAATATTTACTAATTTCCAAACTGCACTCCAGAACATACAGGAGAGAAGGTTTCGGGAACAGCAAAAACTCAGTACAGGTAAGGATATTCTCAGCCTTGCCGATGACCCTAAACGTGTTCGGGAGATTAAAGATTTCACTAATAAAATCAGTAAAAATGAGATAATCCTATCAAACCTCTCGAATACATATAATGAATTAGCCGCAGTAAATGAAAATGTTGATTCAATGATAACGATTGTTGGTAATATCAAACAGCTTCTTGTTGATTCAACACAAATCGGAACATCAAAAAGCCTGGCTACAATTGGGACTAATGTGAAGGGATTGCTAGAAGACCTTGTTAAATTGGCTAACTCCACTTATAAAGATAAATATCTGTTTTCAGGCACACAAACAACTTCAAGTTCGATTGTACCGGCACCTCCCGAAACAGATAATAATCCGTTTGAAATTGTATCAGATGCACCGACTCCCTCGAATCCATCAGGTTTAAGAGTTTCTTTCAAAGGTAATATGAACGACAGAACTGTTCATAAAGATTCAACAACAACAGAAGTAATAAATTTAAAAGCAAATGAATTGTTTGGTACTAATGGCGAACAGTTTTTCCAGGCAATTGTTGATATATACAACCTGATGTCTTACCAGAACGGCTTGCCGAGACCAGATAATCAGGGGTATACAAATACTGAGTCAATTCAGATTAATGATGCTCATAAAAGAATCATGACCTTTTTTGACAAATTGACCTTTGCAAATTCCGTTAATGGCTCGAGATTGAACAGGATTGATACAATAAAAGAACAATTAACAGAAGAAATTATAAGACTGAAAGATTTCAGGTCTTCCGAAGAAGATGCGGATATTGCAAGAACTTCACTTGAACTTAAGAAGGATGAGATAGCACTGACATACACACTGCAGATAGGCTCAAATCTAGTGTCGAGAACATTGTTTGATTTTTTAACTTAATTAATATGATGATTTTATGCGTAGTATTATTATATTACTTTTGGTACAATTCTTGCAATAACTTAATTATTAATCAATGATGTAAACATAAGTTATGAAAGCAAGTACACTTTTTGGTATCCTATGTGGCTTCGTTGCAATTTTCGGAGCTTTTCTTTGGGAAGGTGGCACTCTCGGAGCATTAATAATGCTTCCGGCGATGCTGATTGTTTTCGGTGGCACCCTGGCTGCTGGTATGGCAGGCTCATCTATGGCTCAGGTAGCTAAAATGCCAAGGTTATTTTACATTTCTTTTTTCCCCGAGTCATATAATATTAAGGAAATCATTGAACAGATTGTTGAGTTTTCAGTAGTAGCAAGAAAAGAAGGTATTTTATCATTAGAAAGCAGGCTGAAATTTGTTAAACACCCATACCTGAAAAAATTATTCCAGTTATGTATTGATGGTGCCGACCCGGATACTATTGTCAGAATAGTTGATTCGGATATGAATTATATTACACTCCGACATAATGCAAACATTAATTTTTTTATTAAAATGGGCGGCTATTCCCCGACAATGGGAATTATAGGTACAGTGATGGGTTTGATTGCTACACTTGCCGCCGCAGGCAGTGACCCGAATATACTTATACATCATATTGCCTCTGCTTTTATCGCAACAATGTGGGGTATTTTTATGGCTAACATAGTATGGCTACCTGTCGGGGACAAGCTCAAATCCTTACATGAACATGAAATGACACTTTTACATGTAATGCTCGATGGTGCATATTCTGTCCAGCTTGGAGAAATGCCTTCAGTCATTCGTGCCAAATTGATGAGTGCATTCCCACTTGTTGAACAAGAATTAATGGAAAAAGATTTCGCTTTCAAACGTTCACAAAAAATAAGAATCGGAAAAAAATTAAATATTGAATCTGAACGTATATTTGAACATAAGTCACGGGTTAAGGTATAATCAACAAAATATATTTCTTAAAGGAGGTGGTGCAATTGCCAAGCAGAAGAGAGTACAAGCCAGAAGATATTTTGAATTAAGGGTTGGTGAGGGTGGCGTCTTTTTTTTATTTATAAACTAGTGTTACGCATAAATTATTATTTCTAAAAGCAATAATTCTCAATTTTCTATTTTGCAATTTTCAATCAATTTTGCGATTTTCAATTTTAAAAAAGAAATAGGCTTTGCGACATTTGGCCTATTTATAACTTTGAAGTCATAAATTATTTAAATGATTGAATATTTTAAAAATTTGTACATTAAAAATTCAATGAAAATTAAAAATTGCAAATTGAAAATTCTATTCCTTTGAAAATAATATCATGTTGCGTAACATGAGTTATAAAACTATTTCTCCATTTGCAATTTTTTGAATTGTTTCGGGATATAGTATATGTTCCTGTTCCAGAACTCTGGCTGATAGTGTGTCAACGTTGTCATCAGGGTAAACAGGAACTTCTTTTTGGGCAAGTATCCTGCCATGGTCATAAACAATATCAACAATATGTACAGTTGGACCACTTACTTTTTCACCTGCCATAAGAACTGCTTCATGAACGAATTTTCCATACATACCCTTACCACCATATTTAGGTAATAATGCCGGATGTATGTTCAAAATTTTCCCTTTGAATCTATTTATGACTTTATCACCTAATTTCTTCATATATCCTGCAAGAATGATGACATCAACATTGTGCTTTTCAAATGCTTCAATCATTGCATCATCCACTCCGTCAGCGTGTGTTGCTGTACTGATATGGTAGTAAGGGATTCCTTCGTTTTTAGCCCTGTGTAATGCCTGAGAATCGGAATTGTTTGAAATTACTACACAAGGATTTGCATCAACCTGCCCGCTTTTGCAAGCATTAATAATAGCCTGCATATTGCTGCCACCATGTGATGCTAAGAATCCAAGATTAAGTGTAGGCATTATTTTCAATCAAAATTCTATGGAATATTAATTATATTTCCTGAACCATTTATCTGAGTTTCCTTTATATCGGGATTTCCTTTGTAATATATATTTCCACTACCATTAATAATAGCTTTCAAATACTTTGAAGCATTAATCCTGATATTGCCGGAGCCGTTGATGACAACATAAGCTGAGTCTGTGAGTAAATCCATAAGCTCGATATTTCCCGAACCATCAAGCCCTGCTGTAATTTTATTTGCAGCACCATATAAATTTATATTACCTGAACCATCAATTTCGATTTCAACATCTTCAAGTTTAAGTGTATCTGATGAAGTTATATTTCCTGAACCGGCTAGATTAAGGTATTTAATTTCTTTCATTGTTGCCAATATATTCAAACTAGTTGGGCAAATTGATTTAGTAGGGTTAATATAAAGTTTGTTGTTGCTCACTGTTGTCTGAATTAATGGAGCTATGTTATCATCTGTTTCAATAATTAAAGTGTCATTTTGGCCTTGTGTTATAAAAAGATTCCCGGAACCATCGAAATCAATACTGTGGAAATCTGGTAGTATGCGGTATTCATAAATAATATTTTTCGTACCTTTAATACAGCTATCCGAAATAATATCTTTTTCACAAGAACATAATATTCCGGTAAGTAGAATTACGACAACTGAGAAATATTTTTTTTTCATTTGATTATTCTCTCATTTTTATTAATCAAAATTAAAGAAAAATTTTATTTGTAGAAAAATAATATGATATTTGTTATGTTTCTATACGTAATTTAATATGATTTGTTATAAATATGCCGCAACTACGTTGCTCGAAAATAAAAAATAAACATTGTGTTATAAATATGCCGCAACTACGTTGCTCGAAAACAAAAATAAACATTGTGTTATAAATATGCCGCAACTACGTTGCTCGAAAATAAAAAATAAACATTGTGTTATAAATATGCCGCAACTACGTTGCTCGAAAATAAAAAATAAACATTGTGTTATAAATATGCCGCAACTACGTTGCTCGAAAACAAAAATAAACATTGTGTTATAAATATGTCGTAACTACGTTGCTGTTTAATTATAAAAATATTCGGAAAAATTATGTCAAAATTATATCTGATAGATGGAATGTCACTTGTTTTCAGGGCATATCACGCAATGTCTTCTTCAAATTTGAAATCGCCATCCGGCGAACCTACAGGTGCAGTATTCTCTTTTGTGAATATTCTCACTTCCATACTTGATAAAGAGAAACCTGAGTTTATAGCTGTGGCTTTTGACAGGAGTGAGCCAACGTTCCGCCATGAAAAATATCCTTTGTACAAGGCTAACCGCGATGCATTTCCTGAAGAGCTCGTTCCACAGTTAGCAAGAATCAAAGAATTTCTGGATTATCTCAATGTCCAAAGGCTCGAAATGCCCGGTTATGAGGCTGATGATATTATTGGCACTCTCTCAAAAGCAGCTTCTGAGAAGGGCATTGAGGTCGCCTGTCTGACAAGCGATAAAGATTTTTACCAGCTTGTTAATGACAATGTGAAATTATATAAACCTGCAAAAAAATCGGGTGATGATTTTGAAGTTGTTGATATCGATGGAGTAAATAAAAAATTTGGTGTGACTCCCGAAAAAGTAATTGATGTACTTGCTTTGATTGGCGATACATCAGATAATATTCCCGGAGTAAAGGGGGTGGGTGATAAGACAGCAATTCCGCTAGTTCAGAACTACGGCTCACTTGAAGGAATTTATGAAAATATTGATAAAATTGAAAGTGCCGGCCTGAAAAACAAACTTACTCAGGATAGGGAATCGGCTTTTCTTGCTAAGGAGCTTGTTACTATTATGACAAGTGTGCCAATGGAAATAGATTTTGGTAAGCTTAAGGTAATAAAACCGGATTATTCAAAAATTGATAAATTATTTGAGACTCTGGGTTTTCATCAAATCAGAAAGAGATGGCAGTCAAAAGCAGTTGCCGATATGACTACTTTCACAAGCAAAATTGAAAATGATGAACCAAAACAATCAGGTACACAAATTTATTCTGATATAAATAATATTCAAAAAGAATATTTTTTAATTAATACTTATGAACAGCTTGATAATACAATTACTGAGCTTGAAAAATCATCATTAATTGCATTGGATATCGAAACAAGTTCGCTTGATAAAATGACCTGCGATGTTGTAGGAATCTCACTCTGTGCGAAAGAGGGCAGGGCATTTTATATCGCTGCATTTAATGACAAGGGTGAAATATCCGAACAGTTGACAAATGAGGATACAGATGAACAAACATCATTATTCAGTTCCTCAAACAAATCAAACGAAGAACCAAAAACTAAGATTATAAATAATGGTAATAAACTTCCGATTCTAAAAGTTGTTGAAAAATTAAATAAGCTTTTTAGCAATAAATCAATAGGAAAATGCGGACAAAATATAAAATTTGATATATCTATTCTTAAAAGATTCGGTGCTGATGTTACACCTATAGTCTTTGATACTATGGTTGCTTCATATCTTATCAATCCTGACGAGAGCCATAACCTCGATGCTTTATCAAAAAAATGGCTTTCTTATTCACCAATTCCAATCGAAAACTTAATCGGTGAAAAGAAAAGCAAGCAAATCTCGATGGCTGACATCGAGCCTGAAAAAATATATGAATACGCCTGCGAAGATGCCGACTTTGCCCTCAAACTTAGAAATCGTCTTTATCCTGAATTGGAGAAGGATAAACTAATTAAACTAGCCGAAGAAGTAGAATTCCCTCTTATAGAAGTTTTAACAAAAATGGAAAATAATGGAGTTGCCATTGACACAAATATTTTGAAAGAAATTTCAGAACAAATTAAAAATGAAAGTGAAGTATTAACAGAAAATATTTATAAAGAAGCAGGAATTCAATTCAATATCGATTCACCAAAACAGCTTGGCCATGTACTATTTGAAAAGCTACAGATTCCGGCGGCTAAGCGTGGTAAAACGGGCTACAGCACTGACGTACAAGTTCTGACAGATTTAGCTGAAACATTTCCGATTGCAAAAATGTTACTCGATTACCGTCAATTAACAAAATTGAAATCAACTTATGTTGATGCACTGCCACAAATAATTGACCCGAAGACAAAAAGAATTCATACAACTTTTAACATGACAATTGCCAGCACAGGGAGGCTTTCCTCGACTGACCCAAATCTTCAAAACATTCCTATTCGTACGGAACTCGGAAGAAAAGTTCGTCTCGCTTTCGTTCCCGAAAGAAGTGACTGCTTTATAGTATCTGCCGATTATTCTCAGATTGAACTGCGTATCATGGCATATTATACAGGTGATTTAGGATTGAAGAATGCGTTTATTGACGGGAAAGATATTCATGCTGCAACAGCATCCATTCTGTTTGATACACCAATCGAAAACGTTGACAGCAATATGAGACGCGTTGCGAAAACGGTGAACTTCGGCATAATGTACGGCCTCGGGAGCTTTGGATTAGCACAGAGACTCGGGATAAGTAAATCAGAAGCTCAGGGTATTATTGATAATTATTTCAAAAAATATCAGGGTATAAAAAAATACATTGAAGATACTATTGCCTCGACACGTCAGAAAGGTTTTGCAGAAACTCTTCTTGGCAGACGTCGTTTTTATCCTAACATCAAAAGCAATAATCATAATCTTCGTTCTGCAGATGAACGTGCGGCAATCAACATGCCTATTCAAGGCACAGCCGCAGACATGCTTAAAATTGCGATGCTTCGAGTTGATAAAGCAATGGTAAGAGAAAAATTGAAATCACTTATGCTGCTCCAGGTGCATGATGAACTTGTTTTCGAGGTTTTTCCCGATGAATTGGACAAGATGAAAAGTTTAATAAAAACAGAAATGGAAAACGCTCTGCCAATCGGTGAAATCCCTGTATTAGTGGAAATTGGTGTTGGTAAGAATTGGTATGAGGCACATTAGATTATGCTAAGAAAATATCAAATTAACAATAATTTATTATTATAATTGTATATTTACTTTGATAATAATTTAAATGGAGAATATAATGACACAGACACTAGAAAAAGCTTGGAATACCTTAATAAATCTTCCTGAAGAAAAACAAGAATCTATTGCATATATGATTTTAGATGAAATTAATGATGAGCAACAGTGGGAAAATCAATTTTCAAATTCAGAACAAGAATTAATAAAAATTTCAAATAAGGTTCGCATTGATATTAAAGTTGGGAGTTTTAAAGAAAAAGGATTCGGTGAATTGTGAAATCCTTTGTAACAGAAGAATTTATTGAACAATTTAATAAAATACCAAAACCAGTTCAAAAGCAAGCAAGAAAGTCATATAAAATCTGGTTAGAAAATCCATACCATCCATCATTACAATTCAAAAGAATACACAAAACTGAATCTATTTGGTCAGTTAGAATTGGTTTGAAATGGAGAGTCCTTGGATTACTGAACGAAGATTCTATTTACTGATTTTGGATAGGTTCTCATACAGATTATGATAAGCTTATTACTAAATTCAAATAAAAAAAACACCTCAGAAATTTTCCCAAGGTGCTTCTAATTATTAATTTTCAATTATCAATTCTTACAACTTATCCTCTAATCAATTGCAGGAATGCGTTCGGATTCTGGTTCGCCTGCGATAGAGAAATAAGTGATGTCTGCTGTAAGAACTGTGCCTTGATTAGTTCAAGCTGTTCCTTTGCCACATCAGCATCTTCCAATCTCGATATAGCAGAATTATAATTTACTATTTGACCCTTGATTAATTCTTCCTGAGAATTTAATCTTGTCGCAAAACCGCCAAGATATGCACCAACTTTTGTAACATTATCCAAAGCCCGGGCAAGGCTTGTCAAAGTCGAAGACATCATATTATCTGCAAAGATTCCGAGGTCAGTCGAACTAACATCGTTTAAACTCTGTAGATTCAGGTTCGAAATTCCTGCAAAGTTGCTGTTGCTTGTTGTGTTAACGTCGAAATTATTGCTTTCAACATTAAGCTCCGGGTTTGATGTTGTCAAATCAACTGTTAGGGTTATTAAAGTATTTGAATATGTAATACCAATAAAGAAGTTTGCAGTGAAAGACCCGTTTATCAATTGTCTTCCTGAAAAAACTGTTGAATCAACGACTGTTTGAATCTGCTGAGCCAATCTGTAAGCAGATTTAGCCAATGCAACCTTTTCATCGGTCCCCATTGCACCGGAAGCTGACTGGGTTACAGCATCTTTGATTTTAATAATCAATGAGCTTATATTATCGAGCGAATCCATTGCGATGTTTGTAATATTAAAAGCATCACCAACCGTGTTCAGAGCTGCTTTAAGTGAACCATTACGTGAAGCAAGAGCTCTCGTTGTTATGTATGATGCAATATCATCGCTAGCATTGTTTATTCTTTTTCCAGTGGAAAGCCTGAGCTGCCTTAATGATATTTCCCTGTTTGATATTTCGAGAGAATTATAGGCATTCTCAGCCGGAATGTTTGTTCTAATCCTTGCGTTGCCTCCAGTTGCAAATGGCATTTTATGTCTCCTTAAATATTAAATGTTAATTTTAATTTTTAACCCTGCAGTAATCTCAGGAATGACTGTGGGTTTGTATTAGCCTGGGCTAATGATATTAATGATGCCTGCTGCAGGAACTGCGATTTAATTAACTGCAATTGTTCCTGTGCAATATCTGCATCCTGTATCCTTGAAATAGCTGCATTGTAATTTGTAACCTGGCTCTTTAGCAGGTCTTCCTGGGAGTACATTCTGTTTGATACTCCGCCAAGATATGCTGCCGCATTGTTAATATTATCTATTGCATTTGATATGCTTGTCAATGTTAGCGATAATGAATTGTCTGAGAATACACCGAGATTTGTTGCACTAACATTGTTCAATTCCCTCATGTCCAGGTTTGTTACACCACCAAACATACTGACATTCATCGCATTCATATTGAAGTTGTTGCTGCTAACATTAAAGTCAACATTACCTGTTGTCATGTCTATAGCGAGTGTCAGGAGATTATTTGCACCATCTGTTCCAATGACAAAGTTGGCTGAGAAAGTACCGGATAGCAATTGTCTGCCACCAAAAACCGTGGAATCAGCAACTGTTTGAATCTGTTGGGCAAGCCTGTAAGCGGCTTTGGCAAGGGCAACTCTTTCGGATGTGCCTAATGCCCCGGATGCGGCATTAGATGTTGCATCCTTAATTTTGTTCATTTGTTCATAAATGTTGTCCAATGAATCCATCAGGATATTGGTTACATTCAGTGCATCTCCGACAGCCTTGAGGGCAGCCTTCATTGAACCGTTTCGGGCTTCTAATGAGCGGTACGTAATATAACCGGCAACATCATCGCTGGCATTGTTAATTCTTTTCCCGGTTGATAACCTTAATTGTCTTAGTGAAATATCACGGTTCGATACTTCGAGTGCGTTATAAGCATTCTCTGCAGGAATGTTTGTCCTGATGCGAGAACTGCCTCCTATAGCAAATGGCATTATTCACCTCCATGTGAATTTATTAATGAAATTCTTCTTCCTAAAGAATCTGCCACTGTCCCAATATGTCAGGGCATAAAATTTAGATTTTAACTATTTATATATGGTACCGGTATCTAACCGGTCAGTTCAATTTTACAACAAATGTGCCAAAGTTAAATTTTTATTGTTATTAATGAACAAATTGAATTTATTTCACATTTGAACAAGGATAATCCCACATTATTTAAATTTTATTCAAAAATTCGTACATTTTTCTTCAATTTTTTCTATTTCAACATTCCTAAATTTTCAAAATTTTTGTTCAAGTTCGTTCATTTGGTTATTTATCACCATCAAACTTTTTAATTCCTCAATTATTTTATAAATTTCAAATAAATAAATGAGTTATTTACATCCATACAAAGAAAATAAACTCCTGAATTCAATCCTGATATATCAATTGATAATGTATTGTCTGAATATAAATAATTGCATTTTAAGACGTTACCAAGCAGGTCATAAATTATTGGCTCATTATCATCATTTTTCAAATTCCCGTGAAAAATTTTCAGATTACTGCCATCGTTACTTAAAATAATTTTGCTATCATTTTGAGAAATTTCATTCACATTTGTCGCCGATTCAATATCGAAAAACATTCCATCATGTGAAATTCCTGTTAAATTTTTTATTTCAACATTTACATTTTTTTCTGAATTTTTACTTAATGGTTCTACAATCACATAAGTTAGAACTCCGCTCTTTCCTGTTGGAAATTCATCGAGAGAACCTATCGCAAAACTACAGGACTTGTTTTGTACATCAATACCAGTGTATATAAAAGCCTGCTTACCGTCAAACAAATCACCCTTTTCTATTCCGAGAATTTTATAATCATTATTGTTTTCCAAATCTATTTGTCCAGACACTCCAAGAAAATCTTCAACTGAATTTATATAAACAGGAATTGAAATTGAGTTCTCTGTTTTAATGAAATCATTGTTTCTCAGGTCGCTTGTTTGAGTATGGTCCTTGCTCTTCACTGCTATTGAATGAGTCTTCAGGAAATTATATTTCCATACCAGCACATCAGTAACAGTAACCTCACCGTTGCCGTCACAATCTGCATAAGTCGCCATCACATCATCCCAGAGCAGACATCTTTGAGCCTCCCAAACCGTACTTGGATTTTCTCTTTTGAAACTACGTACGGGAATAGCCTCTGTGCCATATCCCATGTACAAATCAATATAAGCAAAGTCGCGGTTGTCAACTATTCCGTTGTTATCGGTATCGCCGGGATAAACATCGACGTAGCCGTGAATGTCGAACACGGCAGGCTGGCTCTGTAAGTTTATAATCGTTCCACCGGTCGAACTGTCGTTAATCACAGCCATAGCATTTGTGAATGAGAGTGTAACAGTTCCACCGTTCGGTGCGTCGGGTGTTACGACAAAATCCAGGTGTATGACCATCGGATTATCAATGCTTGCATGTCCGATGTCCTCGCCTGAAGTGGCACCCACATAAACTTTCCCCTGGTGTAGCGGATTATCGTCCTCCGAAATGACTGCTGTAGTTGTTTTGGGACCGAAGGCTCCGTGCTGCCACTGTGAATATTTGATATAATTGTATGAGTCGTAGCTCATCTCGAAAGTTACTCCGTTGCAATTCGTTATTCCTTCGGCGACAATGTCAATCCCGATTGTATATGTTGCTGTAACAAATCCCGAGCGAATTGAATCCACATCAGTGCGGAGAACTTTCAAACTCTGCCCGTTCATAATGCCTAAAACAAGCAAAAGCAGAAGAATTGTTAATATTATAAACTTTGTAAATTTCATAAATTTTCTAACATTTATTATATAATGAACTTTATAAATCAACAAAGCGTGTGCCAAAACCTTTCAGGAATTACTAATTACTAATTACGAATTAGAGAAAAGCATACATTAATATGACAAATTTATCTCGTAGAGATTAAATATCGGTAACCACTGAATTTCAAGCAAAGTATGTCAGAACTTTGATTTGTGTGATTAATGTGATTATGATGATTTCGAATAACCCCAACTTTTAAGTTGGGGTGTGTTAAATCCGAATTGTACTACAAGCCCCCCCCCATGTTAAAACATGGGGTTAATTTCTCGCAGAATAGTTTCTTGTCTTTTTTTTATTCTTATTTCATTATATTATATTTGTTATTCATAATTAAGGAACAAGAACGATGGTTCAAGTCCCAGCTTTCGTAATTGAGGAAATCAAAAAGTTTATTCAGGAAGCACTGAAAGAAAACATACACATATCGCAGGCAGTCCTGTTTGGCAGTTATGCAAAAGGGACGAACCATGAGTGGAGCGATATTGATTTGGCAGTTGTGTCTGAGGATTTCGAAGGGGTCAGATTTAACGACAACGTGAGACTCGGAAAGCCAAGAGTGAGAACAAGTGCCGACCTTCAAACCCATCCCTTCCGCCCCGAAGATTTCAACACGAGCAACCCATTCGTAGCCGAAATTTTGGAATATGGGATTAGGGTGGTGTGAAAAATTGTCATAATAGCCTTTTTTACAATAAGATGTAAATGAAAAAAGTAATACCAATGGTAATCCACGATAAAATTATTGTTCCTTTTAGTGATAAGGAACAATCAATTCAATTTTTCATTGATAGAAAACAAAATGCAAAGAGTATTATTAAAACAAATGAAAAAGAAATAATTGAAGAAATTTTTAATGAAGATGGCAATATAGTAATTTTTTGTAATGAACTTGGTTTGGTTAATAATATATTTTATGGCTTGGAAATAATTGAACCAATAAAAAAAAATGAAATTAACAAACCTGGTGATTTTGATGTGATATTATTTGAAAAAGATAAAATACATTTATCTGTCGCATTACAAGTCAAAAAAATTGGAATTATAATAAAGCAAAATGAAGAAAAAAAATTAGATTTTATTAATCATATAGATTATGTTGAAAATTTAATAATTGATGGATTAGAGCAAACTTATCGGCAATTAAAACATTATTTATTTTATAGAAATTATTTTGTACTAATTCTCGAAATTGATGCAAGACAACAAAAGGATGTAAATGTTATATTTCGGGACATCTCTAATGATACATACCATATTATTAGAAAAATTATTTCTGATATTGAAAATAATAATCAGGATTATGATAAAAGCATTGGGATTATTTTAATTCCATTCATTCAAAATAACGATATGCCATATAAAGATGCAGGAAAGGTTTTAATTGATATTGATAGAGAATGTGTAACATTAAAACAACCAGATGAAACGACAAACAGAATTAAAGATGCATTTAAAAGAAAATTGTTTAAGGAATTATATGTACAAAATTTTAAGTTTACCAAATCTTAATATATTTAAATCTTATTAATAATAACAGATAACTTGCCAATAACAAGTTCAGAAAGATTATCTGCGTTGATTTGATATTCAAAATCAAATGTATTAACAGATTCAAAATTATCAAAAATAAGATACAATGTATTTAATTTTTCAGATTTGTGATGTTTGACTTTCTTAATTATAAATTCAACATCATAACTATTTGTCTTTCTTATTTCTTTAAGTGTAATATTTTTTTCTACACGTGGTGTTTTAGTATATAATATATCACTAATAACTGGAATTTTAAAAGGAGTTGGTAACCAATCATATGATAATGATTGTATGGAGTAATTCCTATAACTTAGAGGTTCTTTTGGTTCAATTGGTTTTTCTAATTCACTAATATATTTTACAACATCAAAACCATCGGGAAAATGAATATGGACATCTATATCATCTGCAGATACAATCCCAGAATTGACAATTTGTAAATTAATTTCAAAAACTCCTATATTACTATTCAAATATTCCTGATAATTTTTCAAATATATTTCATATTTATCATATTCACCTTTGAGATAATTATTATAAATTGAAATTTTTTCTTCGGAATGATAAATATCATTAAATATTGATGCAAATTGATTAATCATAGCTCCAGGAATTAAACTTGTGATTGGATTTAACATACTAGATTTATCTTTTGCATCATCAGTATTTTGTTCCTTCTTTTCAGGTTTCGGAACAGTTTTAAATTTCTCTTTAAATTGATTAAGTTTTTCTTCTAAGTCTGTTTCGGTTAATTTTTCAAAATTGCTTACTTCAAAATTTATAACATTTTGGTTATTGTTAAATAGAATTTCTAAAACTGGCTTACTTTGTGTCTGATTTGAAATTGCTACTCCCATTAAAGCTATCTCTTCAGGGGTAGCTTGTCCTGTTGAAGTTCCCCTTCTCAAATAAACAATACCTTTTTTGAGTTTCCCATAATCATTTTTTAAATAGAATGGCCTTGCTTGTGATGGTATATGTATAATTGCTATCTTTTTGCCCTTGTAGGTTCTCTGCTGATAGGAAAATTCCAATTGTTTATTCAGTTTAGTATGCACAAATTGTTGTAAATTAGCATCATCGATATCTTCACTTATTCCTTCGGTTGTAGCTTTATTTCCTTTTACTTCTTGAAAACCTATTAAAATAAAAGCATCATCTCTGCGAAAAGAGTTCGCAAAAGCTACAATATCCTTTAATAATTCACTTTTATCATCATCTGAAGCCTTAATGAAATTATATTGTTCTTTTTTGAAATCTAATGAATTACTTTCAGGTTCATTGACAAGTTGATTAAGTAAATCATCTGTGATTGCATTCATCTTTTTTTTTAGTAAATTGAAACGAAACAATTATTATTTAATTAATATGATTGTTAGTCGAAATACAGTGTATAATATTTTTTCAAAGCATACTTCTCTTCATCCGTCAATAGCATCTTTGAAAATTACATTATAGTTAATGACAAACAACATAAAATCATTTTCCATACTTACGCTTTGTATTATTTGTTCAGTTATGGTTTTAATAGCTTTTTTGAAACATTTTGATTTATTAATACTTTCATTTGGTTAATTGCAGTTTTGTTTAACAATTTCAATCTGTCTTCGGCTTTCATTCCCTGATTGATGAGGACAGAATTCAGGCTTTCTAAGTTAGTTAATACAATCAATTGTTCGATTGCTGCATAATCTCTGATATTTCCTTCCTTGCCAGGATTAGCATCACGCCATTCCTTAGCAGTTTTACCAAAGAGTGCCAGATTCAATAAATCAGCTTCACTGGCATAAACAAATTTCATCTTCAACTGCGAAAAATCAGGAGGTATAAGGTTTTCTTTGATAGCATCAGTATGAATATGGTAATTCACCCTTGCAAGTGTTCTGCTTAATTTCCATTCAAGCTTGAGTTTTTGTGATTCTTCAATTTTAAGACGCTGATATTCCTTAATCAGATATAATTTGAATTCAGGGCTAATCCACGATGCAAATTCCAAAGCAATATCCTGATGAGCATAAGTGCCTCCATATCGGCCTGACTTTGATATTATTCCAATGGCTTTTGTTGACTCAATCCATCGTTTTGGTGTTAATGAGAAACTATTTGACCCGGCTTGATGTTTAAACCCATCGAATTCGATGGAATTAAAATTTGGGTTGTGCAAAATTTCCCATAAGCCGATGAACTCGATTGTACTACGGTTTCGCATCCAATTCTGTAGAATATAGTCGCTGCGTTCGGAGTCTCTCTACTTTGCAATGTCTGTAAGTGAAATATAATCTTCGTTACCAGCATTGATTAGTACAACCTCAATTCCTTTAACAATTATTTTTGATTTAGTTTTCATAGCTAAAAAATAGTGTATTCATGAAACTCAATTGTTTATATAAATTTATAATCAATTAAATTAAAAAGAATATTTACAAAAGAAAAATCATTTTTTCAAAGCATACACCTCCTTATCCGTAATAATACCTTTTAAAATTGAATTTTAATCTATATCAAACAACATAAAATCTTTTTCCATACTGAAGCTTGGGTGCAGTAAAAATATTACTAAAAACTTCTTAATTTTGCGTATATGAGGAAAAATAATAAAATAAAGACTTTGGGAATTGACGATTTTAAGTTGGTTGCCAAAATAAAAAAAATCCTGAACAGCCAATTTAAAAATTCGGTTGAGGATATTTATTGCTATGGCTCGAGAATTTCGAAAAACAATAAAGATTCTGACTTTGATTTGGTATTGGTAACAACAAAAAACCTTGATTGGAAAAAAGAATACCAATACTCCAAAATTATTATTGATTTGGGTATTGAAAATAACATTGTTTTCGACCCTCAATTCATTTCAAAAGCTGATTTAAAAAAGTTTACCTTCCATCCGTACATTCAGGAAGTAATAAGCACCGGTCAGGTTATATGAAGCAGGAAGATAAAATAATCCTAATAAATTATAAGAGAGAAAAAGCTAAACAAATTCTTGATGAGGTTTCTTCTCATATAAAAAACAACTATCTTGCAACTGCTATGAATCGGATTTATTATGCAGGTTTTAATATGGTAACTGCATTAATGTTAATTGATGGTTTTTCTTCTTCAAAGCACAGTCAATTAATTGGGAAATTCAATAAAGATTACATAAATAGTGGTATTATAGATAAAGATATTGCTGATATATTAAATCTTGCTTATCGGAAAAGAACCGCAGTTGATTACCACGATTTTACGATAGTCGTTGAAGAAGAAGTTCAGTTATATTACGAGAAAATGAAGAAATTTATCAAACTGATTGATGAAATTATTGAGAATAAATTGAAATCTCTATAATTCATCATTCAAAATTCTACTCTACAATGTCACAAGATCCAACAAACAACATAAAATCGTTTTCCATACTTACGCTTGGGTGCAGTAAAAATGTGGTGGATTCGGAATTTCTGATTGCCAGGCTGAAGGGAAATGAACTGAATTATGTTCAGGATATTTCCGAAGCGGATGCTCTCATTATTAACACATGTGGATTTATCAAGCCGGCTAAGGAAGAAAATATTCAGCTCATACAGGAAGCTTCGGAATTGAGAAGAAGGAATAAATTGAAATCCCTGATTGTCTTTGGCTGTCTTGCCGAACGTTATGCCGCTCAACTGAGAACACAGCTTCCATTCGTTGACCATATTTTCGGCTTAAACTCAAATGATGAAATTCTGAAAGCACTTGTGCAAAATCCCAAGTTGGAACTTTTGGGAGAAAGAGAATTACTCACACCAAGGCATTATGCCTACCTGAAAATTGCAGACGGATGCAATCATACATGTTCATTCTGTGCGATACCGCTGATTAAAGGGAGCTATATTTCCAAACCAAAAGAAATTTTAGTTAAAGAGGCAGAAAGCTTAGTTACAAAAGGTGTGAAGGAAATTGTAATGATTGCACAGGACACTACATATTACGGAATTGACCTGACAGGAGAGAGGATGCTGGCTGATTTGCTAAGTTCTCTGAGCGACATAAAAGGTCTGGAATGGATTCGGCTGATGTACGCTTTCCCGAAAGGATTTCCCGATGATGTTCTCAAAGTGATGGCTGAAAGAGATAACATTTGTAAATATGTTGATATTCCGTTTCAGCATGTGTCCACAAATATTCTTAAATCAATGAAAAGAGAAACTACAAGGCAGCAGATTGAGAGTATGCTGGAAAAAATCAGGAAGGCAGTTCCCGAAGTTGCGATTAGGAGTACTTTTATAGTCGGATATCCCGGCGAGACCGAAAATGATTTCAAAGAGCTTTCAAATTTTATCAAAGATGCACAACTTGACCGTGTTGGTGTTTTTACATATTCGGCAGAAGAAGGGACACCGGCATTTCCTCTTGGGGATGCAATACCCGAAGATGTCAAGGAACACAGAAGAAATACATTAATGGAATTACAGCAGTCAATTTCAATGAAGAAGAACAGGAATAAAATCGGAACTTCACTTAAAGTTTTAATTGATGAAAAAGTTTCTTTAGATATGTATATCGGAAGAACTCAGCATGACGCACCCGATATTGATAATGCAGTGTATGTCCACAGCCAAAATCCTATTGAGCCGGGTACATTTGTTAATGTGAAAATTGATAAGGCTGAGGAATATGATTTGTATGGAAGAGTTGTTTGAAAATATACAAAATTTCTTTAATTTGAGACATTGAGAAATAACTGTGGTTTAAATGGAAGAATTTGAATGGAATAATGATAAGGCAATGCTCAATTTTAAAAAGCATGGACTCAGTTTTGAAGAAGCGATGACAACTTTTGATGATTATTTTGCCTTGTACATGGAAGACCCAACACATTCAAAAAGCGAATTAAGATTTATAATTATCGGCTATACAATAAACAATCGTTTAGCCGTTGTATCATATATAGAAAGAAATAATAAAATTAGAATTATAAGTGCTAGGCTAGCAACAAAAAAAGAAAGAATTGCTTATGAAGAAAAGCGTTAAAAACATCAACGGGAAAAAAGTAACAATTACTGATGAGCCCGATTTGAAAATGAGTGATGATTTACTTCCAGAATATGACTTCACTCATGCTAAGCAATACCGTAAAAGAAATGGTAAAAATAAGGTTGTAGTTGAATTAGAACCTGATGTAGCAGAATTTTTTCAAACATCACTTCAAGTGAATCAAACTTTAAAAGCAATTATTAAGTCCATCAGGCATTCAAGGCTTGTCAATCCATAAAATTTCCTAAATTAAAACTACGAAAAAAAAAATCCCCCTTGGGGGAGGGGGACTTTGTTGTAACTGCCAGTTCTTTACCATTACTTTGCAATAAGCTCCATTCCGGTATTGAAGGCCTCCTGATTCAACGGGATTAGATGATGATACCGTTCTGGGAGTACTTGTTCTAAGGCTTTCCAGATGGATTCCAATTTAACGATTGGGTTTACCTTAAGGAAAGAACCAAGCATAATCATATTAAGCACCTTAGAATTTTTCAACCTGACAGCAGTTTCACTGCCAGGAACGGCATAAATATTTATATCTTTTCTCGTTGGAACATTTATTATATTCGTACTATCATAAATAATATTGCCTCCCTTTTTAACTTTTTCTTCAAATTTATCAACCGAAGGCTGGTTGAGAGCCATCAAAGTGTCGAAAGTCGAGATAATTGGGGAACTTATGGATGTATCAGAAATTATTGTTATACAATTTGCCGTACCGCCTCTCATCTCGGGCCCATAGGACGGCATCCACGTAACTTCTTTATCTTCAATGATTCCCGCATATCCGAGGAGCATTCCCATAGTCAAAACACCCTGACCGCCAAATCCTGAAAAAATTGCTTCCTGTGTCATATTATTTGCCCTCCGGAACTTTTAAATCACCAAGCGGATAAAACGGTATCATCTTATCTTCCACGAACTTATTTGATTCCAAGGGTGTCATTTTCCAGTTTGACGGGCAATTTGAAACAATTTCTACCAAACAAGTTCCTAAACCTCTTTTTTGGTATTCAAAAGCTTTTTGGAATGTCTTTTTTGCCTTTCTTACGTTCACAGGTTTATGAACTGACTGGCGGGTGACATAAGCAGCTCCGGGTAAACTTGCAACAAGGTCAGCAATTTTAAGAGGATGTCCCTGAACTTTCACATCTCTTCCGAATGGAGATGTAGTTGTTACCATTCCGGGTAAAGTTGTCGGAGCCATCTGACCGCTTGTCATTCCATAGACACCATTATTTATAAACACAATCAGGAAATTTTCGCCACGATTAGCTGCATGAATAGTTTCGGCAGTACCAATCGCAGCAAGGTCACCATCGCCCTGATATGTAAAAACAAATTTGTCGGGTTGTACTCTTTTTATGCCTGTGGCTACGGCACAAGCCCTTCCGTGAGCGGCTTCCTGCATATCAACATTCATATAATGATAGGCAAATACCGAACAGCCAACCGGAGCAACTCCGATTACCTCATTTTGTATTCCCATTTCGTCAACGACTTCCATCAGTATTTTATGGGCAACTCCATGGCCGCAACCCGGGCAGTAATGAAGTTCAGTGTCTGTTAATGTTACGGGTTTTCTGTAAACAAGATTTTCTTCAACACATATATCACTAAAAATAAAATCCTTTTCTTCTTCAGCCATTTCAGTTACCTCACTATAAAAACATTTTTTCAAAATATTCAAGAATTTCGTCTGGTGTTGCAATGATACCACCCATTCTACCGTAAAATTCTACTCTCGTATTTCCTCTGACTGCAAGCCTTACGTCTTCTACCATCTGCCCTGCATTCATCTCGACATCAAGAATGCCCTTAACTTTTTTGGAAAGCTGATTGTAAATTTCAACCGGGAAGGGATATAGAGTCTGAGGACGTACAACACCAATCTTATAACCCTTTGCCCTGCCGGATTCCATCGCTTTTGTGCAAATCCTTGCACCTAATCCAAACCCTGTGAAAATATACTCGGCATCTTCGGTATTAATGGTTTGAAATCTCACCTCATTCTTTTCAATTTCCCTGTATTTTCTCTGAAGTCCGAGATTTATTTGCTCCATCTTTTCGGGTTGAATAAATAATGATGTTATAATTCTTCTGTCACCATTTTTTGGCTTGCCTGTTGTAGCCCAATCAGGAAATTCTGTTTTTCTCGGCATTTGTTCGAAGAGTTCAACTTTCTCCATCATTTGTCCGATAGCACCATCTGCAAGAAGCATAGTTGGACATCTGTATTTTTCAGCTAATTCAAAGCCGAGTTTAGTATAATCTACCATCTCCTGAACACTCGATGGGGCAAGTACGATTAGATGATAATCGCCATGTCCCCCGCCTTTTGTTGCCTGGAAATAATCACCTTGCGAGGGTTGGATTGTGCCTAAACCGGGACCGCCTCTGTTGATATTTGCAACTAAACAGGGAAGTTCCGCTGCGGCTATATAGGATAAACCTTCCTGCATTAAACTGATGCCGGGACTGGAAGAAGTTGTCATTACTCTTCTTCCGCTTGCGGCAGAACCATATATCATATTAATAGCGGCAACTTCGCTTTCAGCCTGTAAGACAACCATACCTGTTCTGTTTGTAGCTTCTCTCGATAAATATTCAATAACCTCCGATTGAGGTGTAATAGGGTAGCCGAAATAGGCATCGCATCCGGCTCTAATCATTGCTTCTGCGAGTGCTTCATTACCTTTCATTAACTTTTTACTCATTATTTCTCCGCTTATTATCTCTTTCGAGTTATTCGTTAAATTAATTTTTCTTTAAAACTTTCCGGTAAACTGTGATTATTGCTTCCGGGCAAACCAAAGCACAATTTGCACAACCGGTGCATGATTGATTCACGACGGTTGCATATCTGTATCCCTTCTGGTTTATACTCAGAGACAGGGCAATTGTTTCTTCGGGACAGGATTCAATGCACAATTCACAACCTTTGCATCTTTGAATATCAATTACTATATCACCTTTAACCTTAGCCATCTTACACCAAAAAAAAATTCTTAATTGTTTCTTTTGCCTGTTTTGAACCGCCTTTTCAGCTTCTCTTTGTCCTTTGACAAAACATATAAAGGAAAAGAAAACTAAGCAAAATGTAAAATTATAAATTAGCAAAATTTTCGTTTGTAACAAAAATGTTGCAAAAATATTTTTGTAAGTTATTGAAAAATAAAGCGATAGAGAAAGGGTATTAGGTAAAACTAAATAATTATAATTTAAGTCCTATATTATCAAGCAATTAATATCTTTTTTAGTCAGTTCTAATTTAAATTTTATCATTTTTTAACTTTAAAAAAGTTATTTAATATTACTTATAAGGATTATATTCCAGTGTTTATCTTGTTGATTTTTAATGATATAATTAAATTATTGACAAAATGACATATTTGCATTATTAAATTAGGTTGAAAACTATTTAATTAAAGTTAACCTAGATCAAACTGAATTTATAAAATTAAATTTTGGGATTAATAATTTGGTAAATCAGGGATTCAAAATTTCTATTAAATATTTCATGACATTATTTTCAAAATTATTAAATATGAAATTTCAAATGTCTTAGTTTTACCTCATCATAATATTGATTCATAAATTTCGTTATATGTTCAGTTAATTTGCAAAACGAAAAAATATTTTAATAAAAATAATAAAGGGTATTTGTAATGGTTGATATTAATGAACTGAATCAGAAGATTCAGACAGAGAGTTCATTTATTGATGTGCTTTTTATGGAAATGGGAAAAGTGATTGTCGGGCAAAAGGCTATGGTTGAGCGGCTTCTAATCGGCCTACTTTCCAATGGGCATCTGCTTCTTGAAGGTGTGCCGGGATTAGCAAAGACACTTGCAATTAAGACACTCGCTTCTTCAATTGAAGCAAAATTCAGCAGAATACAATTTACTCCCGACCTGCTTCCTGCAGATTTAATAGGAACAATGATTTATAATCAAAAGAAGGAAGAATTTACTGTCAGGAAGGGTCCAATTTTCGCAAACTTTATACTCGCAGATGAAATTAACCGTGCCCCATCAAAAGTACAGAGTGCTTTGCTCGAAGCCATGCAGGAACGTCAGATAACAATTGGAGATAATACATACAAACTCGATGAACCTTTCCTTGTTCTTGCTACTCAGAACCCATTAGAGCAGGAAGGAACTTATCCACTTCCCGAAGCACAGGTTGACAGGTTCATGCTGAAAATAATGATAAACTATCCGAACAGAAAAGATGAACTCGACATAATGAGACAGAACATTGCAGTCGAATTCCCTACTGCAAAACCTGTGGTTAAACCGGCAGATATTCTTAAGGCAAGGAATATCGTTAAAGATATTTACATGGATGAAAAAATCGAGCAGTATATACTCGATATAGTTTTTGCTACACGCGAACCAAAAGAATTTAAGCTTGAAAAACTTGAGCAGATGATTTCTTATGGTGCGTCTCCGAGAGCCTCGATATATTTAGCCCTTGCTTCAAAAGCTTATGCTTTTATTAAAAGACGTGGATATGTTATCCCCGAAGATGTCAGGGTAATATGTCATGATGTTTTGAGGCATCGCATGGGATTGACTTATGAAGCAGAAGCCGAAAATATTACAACAGAAGATATAATTAATGAAATTCTAAACACAATCGAAGTGCCATAAATAGCTTTAAGAAATTTCAATTTATAATTTTCAATTTTCAATGAATTTATAATGAATAAATATAAAATTTTTTAATTTATTAGATTTGGAAGAACATATTATTAGTTATAAATATTGCTTGATGCAAAAATGATTTAAGAACAAGGATTAACGATTTTTGATTTATGATTTTTATTATATGGAAGCTACTGAGCTAATAAAAAAAGTAAGAAAAATAGAAATAAGGACGAGAGGACTGTCGAAACAGCTTTTTTCCGGTGAATACCACAGCACCTTTAAGGGAAGAGGAATGGCTTTCAGCGAAGTGAGGGAGTATCATTTCGGAGATGACATCAGGGCAATTGACTGGAACGTAACTGCAAGATTCAATCATCCATACATAAAAATATTTGAAGAGGAAAGGGAACTCACAGTTATATTAATGGTTGATGTCAGCTCATCTGAAAATTTCGGAACAAAACTTCAATTCAAAAAAGATTTGATTACTGAACTATGTGCTATTCTTGCATTTTCTGCTATTCAGAATAATGATAAAATCGGAGTGATATTCTTCAGCGACAAAATTGAAAAATTCATTCCACCGAAAAAAGGAAGAACCCATATTCTGAGAATCATAAGCGAATTGATTGAATTTAAGCCAAGCCATAAAAAAACAGATATTGCCCAGGCATTGAGGTATCTTATAAATGTTATTAAGAAAAGAAGTATTGTTTTTGTAATTTCCGATTTTATAGATAATGGCTTTGAAGATGCTTTGAAAATTTCCAGCAAAAAGCATGATACAATTGCGATGCAGATTTACGATTACAGGGAAACCGAGATTCCGGATGTAGGAATGATATTCACACAGGATGCAGAATCAGGGCAATTCAAATGGATTGATACATCGAACAGAGCAATAAGAAAAAATTATACCGACTGGTGGAATTCAAAACAGTCAAGACTCAAGGAATTGTTTGCAAAAAGTAAGGTTGACGTTGTAAAAATACGTGCAGATGAATCTTATATAAAGCCATTGATGAACTTTTTCAGAATGAGAGAAAGCAGAAAATAAATTACTACTCAGCGGAAAAGAATAACGAACAAGGATTTAAGAACAAGGATTAGTGATTTGAGATTTTATAAGTAAACAATCATATATAACAAAGTAATTATATGAATCAAAAAGAACTTGAAGAACGATTAATAAATTGAGAGTGTTAACATAAGATAGATATTTTTATTATATTTGTATTATGTTAAACAAACCAAGTGGAAGAATTATGGAAATATCTTGCAAATACTGTAGCAGTACTGATTGTACGAAAAATGGGAAAGTA